>FLNW01000385.1_pt1 | contig 39454 bp, 39 predicted proteins | sample 1140371 | NCBI WGS metagenome assembly FLNW01 (sample SAMEA3878170, study PRJEB12797) | bioreactor metagenome | biome: Moose rumen | place: Sweden | collected 2011-10
TGTTTATAATTAGAATTATTTATTTTTAAAGCAACGAATATTTAATCCAATACTACGATTCACCATAATTGTCTCTCATTTAGTAACATTTTCACTAAAATCTACTCACCAAGAAAGATGTTTATCTGGATTTATAACAATACTTCAATCACTATTTCTTTTTGGTAGATCGAGCAGATAATGGAGATACCGCCAATTTAATGGAGATACTTTTGAAGAAGACCACAACTCAGCGTACTTATGTGATGATACAGTTCAATCCAATGAAATATCATAATGTAAAGGACCATCGGGGCCGATAGTACTAGCCATTGGAAGTAATAATTTATCAAACTTTGTATTCTCTAAAATATATTCTCGTTCATCATTTGTTGGTACATGCCATCATTTTGGACATGGACCTTGTTTATCTTCATATTTATCAGATTTAGCTCACCATAAATCATCATTTGGCTTTATAAGTCGATCTTCATGATTTTTACTAAATGTAATGAACTGATTATCATAGTATCATCTCTCAGCTGATATGACTTTATCATCAACTATGTTTATATTACCCGGGATAAATCAATAATTATTTCACCATTGATAATAATATCAATAAGATCATGTGCTCGTTATATCATTAGTAGTAGCTCAAAGATTTCTATCCATTATAGTAATTTCTCAAACTTGTAATTCACTATATTCAAATTCATTTCAATTTAAATCAGTTCGAGATATAATATCTCATGTAAGTACAGGTTCTATTGTTCATTCTTGGGAGTATTTATATCAAAAATAAGGAATATTAAATTTGGGGAGTAGAATTCTAATAATTACTATTATAATCAATATTAAAATTATTGATACAATAATATTTAACCACTTAGGTAATTTTCTTTCTTTATTTTTACGAAATTTTACCAACCTAAAGTCTTTAGACATATTTATCACAAATTTAATAAATTAGAATGATTTTTATCTTCATGCTTTTTAAAAAGTACAATTATTTACCATATATTCATTTTTTTATTTTAGAACAATCTGATATTAAACGAACAGTTTCAACAACAAAGATAATAAAACACACAAACATATCAAATGCAAACCAACCATCACTATATGGATTTGTTCTATAAGCTGAAGACATTCCACTTAAAATTAAATATATAAAAATATTCCTTATTAAGTAAAAAATATATAATCAGAATCTTTTTCAACATGTCATTTTCTTTTCCTTTTTTGCTTGAATTTTTGTATCCAATGTCTTCTTAGATATATCTAATGTAATTTTTTCATCCTCAGATTCTTGTACGATATCTAAATTTTCTTCTTCTAAAAATTCATGGCAATAGCGACATTTTTTAGCTATTCCTTTAATTTCTTCCCCGCAGTAGGGACACTTTTTGTATCATTTTGTCATGATATTATATTAAATAAAATAAAAAAATAATAACCGAAGTTTTTCTTCATTTGAATTTACTGTTCATCAATATATTTTGAAGGTCTTCAATATTTATTTGTTGTTTTATTTCAATCTATAAGTACGAGACTTAATACAAATACATTTATAACTAAAAAACACGTTCATACTACTGGTCATCAACTTAATGAATCTTTTTCCATTGAAGCAATTATTAAAAATAGAGGAATAAAGAATATCAAAGCTATAAGTCAACTGCATCAAAAATCGTGCGCTCTTAATGTAAATATTCTTGCAAACGGATATGCAGTAATCCCAAAAGATATAATAGTAGAAGCTATTAAACTAAGATTTAAAAAATCTCACGCTGTTAAACAAAGTAATATTATTGTTGCTATAACAAGTATTAAAGCCCAAATAAAATATTGTTTTTTACTCATTCTATTATATTTTTTATCAAATAGATTTATTATGGCTTTACTATGATCTATCAATAAGAATTCTCAACAATAGGAACATTTTTTACTATTTTCTCTAATAGACTCTCAACAATAAGGGCACTCCATATATCATTTTAACATCTTTTATTATTAAATTATAAATTATCTCATAAGATTTAATTTTATTTGCTCTATAGAATTTACTAATAAGGAATCAGACTGACAATTAGGACAAATAAATCATTTTACATGTTCTAATCTTATTCTTCAAAATGCAAGCTCAACTCGTCACCATCATCAATCTCTGAATCTTCGATGTGCTTTCTTCTTTGCGTATCAAAGATAATTACATGTTGAACAATATACATAAGGTTCTTTTACTGTTTTTTTCTTCTCATCATATTCATAGTATAAACTATAATTATCTTCAATTAAATGATATTTTACTAAACTAATAGATTTATTACAATATGGACATTCATAGGTTCGCTCTTCTAGTCTAGAATTACAATGAGGACAAAACGGCTGTATTGAAAAATATAAATTAATTTTCGTTTTATTCCAGAACTCCGATTCTAAATCACTAGATTTTATATTTTCATTTTTATCTAAAAATTCATGACAATAACGACATTTTACTGCATCATTCCTTATATTTTCTCAACAATAAGGACACTTTTTATATCAGTCTGTCATTTTTAAAAGAAAAATAAATAAAAAGACGGCTAACTCCGTTAGTCGCCAAACTATAAACGCTCTAGTTTCCAATAGATAGAAAAGAGGTCGGAATTAACCGTCTTAATCAACCTATTAGAAACAAATTCTAGGTCGTTTATAATTTGGCAATTTGAGAATAAAGAAAATTTTCATAATTGCAAATGATAAACGACAAAAAAACTCTCCTTGTAAAAATCTCTTGCATTTATAAAATAATTGAATAAAAAAATAGCACCTATATAAATTAAGTGATATTTTATTTTATTAAGATATGCAAAAATGAAATTACAACCTATTGAAGATCATGTATTGATCAAACCTACAAATGAAGAGAATACTACTAAATCTGGAATTATTCTACCAGATAGCAAAGAAAAACCTAGAAAATGAGAGGTAATAGCTGTTGGAGATGGAAGAATTTTGGATGATGGAAGTAGATCTGCCATGGATGTGAAAGAGTGAGATATCGTATATTTCACACAGTATGCTCCAGATGAAATTGAATATGAAGAAAATGGAGAAAAAACTAAGTATTTGGTAATCAAACAAAGTTCTTTACTAGCTAAAGAAAGTAAATAGTTCTGAGGATATCTCAGATTTTTAGTTTATAATATTATGTAAAAGATGAAAAAAGATATTCATTATGCAGATGATGCAAGAAAAGAGCTCTTAAAATGAGTAGAAACTGTTGCAAATGTAGTAAAGGTTACTATGTGACCAAAATGAAGAAACGTAGTTTTGGATAAATGATATTGAGCTCCAACTGTAACAAACGATGGAGTAAGTGTAGCTAAAGAAATTGAGTTAGAAGACAAAGTAGAAAATGTATGAGCGGAAATGGTTAAAGAAGCTGCCGAAAAGACAAATAAAGAAGCCTGAGATGGAACTACAAGTACAGTAGTTTTGGCACATGCAATTGCCAAGGAAGGTCTTAGATATATCGATTCTGGAATCAATCCATTTGCTCTCGGAAGAGGTTTACACAAAGCTGTAGATAAATTGGTAGCTGATATCCAGAACACTGCTCAACAAATTGGAGACAGCAAAGAGCAGATTAAACAAGTAGCTACTATTTCAGCACAAGATGAAGAAGTTTGAGATTTAATTGCAGATGTTTTTGAGGAAATCGGTAAAGATGGAACTATTACTGTAGAAGAATGAAACACTCTTGGATTGAGCAAAGAAATCAAAACTGGAATGCAATTTGATCAATGATATCTTTCTCCATATTTCGTTAGCGACAGCCAGAGAATGGAATGTGTAATTGATAAACCATATGTATTAGTAACAGATAAAAAAATCTGATCTATGAAAGAAATTATTCAGCTTTTGGAATCTATGGCAGCTACAGGAAAGAAAGATATGCTTTTGATAGCTGAAGATGTTGAATGAGAAGCTTTAGCATCATTGATATTAAATAAGATTAGAGGAATGCTTAATGTAGTTGCAGTTAAGGCTCCTGGATTCTGAGATAGGAAGAAGGAAATTTTGAAAGATATCGCAACTGTGACTGGAGCTACATTAATTACTGATCAATTAGGGATTAAGCTTGAAGATGCAACTATAGATATGCTTGGTAAAGCTGATAAAGTAATCGTAAATAAAGATGAAACTATAATCGTGGATGGTAAATGAGATACAGATGAAATCAATGATAGAGCAAATCAAATTAGAGCTCAAATCTGAATTACAAAATCTGACTATGATAAAGAAAAATTAGCTGAAAGACTAGCTAAATTGGTTGGATGAGTAGCTGTAATCAAAGTGGGAGCTGCTACAGAAATGGAAATGAAAAATAAGAAATTCAAGATAGAAGATGCTCTTAATGCAACTAGAGCCGCTATTGAAGAAGGAATTGTGGCTGGATGAGGAAGTGTTTTGGTTCAGCTTTCTAAAACTCTTGGAGATGTTAAATTAGAAGACCAAGAAGAACAAGTAGCTGTAGAAATCATTCAACAAGCTATTCAGTATCCATTAAAGCAGATTGCTGATAATGCTGGATTCAAATGAGATTGGGTTGTAGAAAAAATTAAAGAATCTAAGGATATGGATTATGGATTTGATGCTAGAACTTGAGAATTTACTAACTTGAAAAAGGCTGGAATAATCGATCCTGCAAAAGTTATCAGAGTTTCACTTGAAAATGCTGTAAGTACTGCTGCTATGTTATTGACTACTGAAGCTGTCGTAGTTGATAAACCAGAAGATAAATGTAACTGTAATCATTGAGTAGGTGCTGATGCGTGAATGTGATGATGAATGTGAATGTACTAAAAAACCTAAAATATTAAAAAAAGAGGCAAATGCCTCTTTTTTGTATTTTGAATAATATAATTTATGAAATCTGATTTACCATATCCGCCATAGGGATATAAATTGCTCACAGTAACGTACCTACCATTCATGCAATAAATCACATCAGCAAAGGTTCCAATACGGCCATCAAAGCATCGATATTATTTTTTAGCGTCATCTCGTAGAATGGGGAAATCCTTTTCAAAACATTTGGCAATGCTCATGTATTTTCTCACACATTAATAATATTAATCAAAATTGGATCGAATAAATCTGTTCATTCCATGGAATCATAAATTGAGAATCATGCATTAATTGAGTTTCTAATTTCCACCATCTTTCTTTTGTAATGAAAGTTATCAAATATTGACGCAAGTAATTTAAATGATACTACTGGACTTACTCACGCCTCATAGAACTGAGCAAGTAATGATGTAAATCTACTCATATAAAATAGTTTTACTACGTTCTTTACTACAGGTATCATGAGAAGCAGTTTATCTATTCATATCTTAAATAACAACCAATGACTATATGCCACATTGTATGCCACAACTATGATGATAGCTCATATTAATAATTTATACCAGTTTACTTGTAAGTATTCTGATGCACGCAAGAAAAATCTAGTAATTCATGGTAATTGTTCAGGATCTCAGTACATCTCAATAATAGTTGGAAATACTTTAATCAGAAGAACGATAACGGCAACTATAGTCAGTAATATCATCATAATTGGGTACATCGATGCTTTTTTTACTTTTGCATTAATTTCCTGTGATGCTTCAAGATTGTTAGCAATTTCTTCTAGAGTTTGAACCATATTACCTGTAATTTCTGTAGATCTAACAAGTTCAATTTCATCGGAACTGAAAAAATAAGACTGACCTTCCATCGCTTCTGCAAGAGATGCTCACTCTGTAAGCTTATCAATCATATCGTTGATAATCAATAACAATCATTTATCTTTTTCTCACTGTTGCAAAGACTTTAATGAATCACGCACTCAAAGACCGGCTTTCTGTGATACAGCTAATAATCTAAAAAAGTTTGCTTTAGCATCTAGGCTAGGTTTATTAATCTGAATCATTATTCAGTCTATTTTTTCCTGTAGTTTATCAAAGAATCCCATATCTTAATATAGAGTAAATAAATTAATTTTACACATCTTGCAATTTTACGAATCTATATACCTCGTGTAGATCAAACTCTCATTTTAAGGCCTTAAATATTCAGTCTCTCTCTAGATCAATCATTCACTGAGAAAGAGCATATTTACCAACCTCAAATGCTGATTTTCAATCCAATAACAACATTTTAATATCATCTGTATAGTCCATCATCTCATAAATTCAAAGTCTTCACTTATATCAACTTCATTTACATATTGGACATACCTCTCATGTTTTTGGATCTTTTCAAGATCACTCCATAATGTATCATTTTACAAAGAAATCATCCCATTCTTCCTGTGAAATTTCACGTAATTGTAATTCTTTCTTTAATTGTTCTTTATCGAATGTTTGGAATGACTTTTTAGCGTTTCTATACTTAGCCTCATCCTCTGGTCTGATTTTTACTTTTGCTCCACAATTAGGACACACTTTTCTTCAAAGTCTCTGTGCAATTACTAGGTTGAATGTACCGGCAATCATGTAAGGCTCACCTCCCATTTTTTCAACCCTGGTAATTGTTTCTACGGCTGAATTGGTATGGATTGTAGAGAATACAAGGTGTCAGGTCATTGAAGACTCCATCGCCATTTCCAAAGTTTCTCTATCACGAATTTCTCACACCATGATAATATCAGGGTCCTGTCTCAGTGCAGATCTAAGTCCTGAAAGGAATGTAAATCCTATATCAGATCTAACCTGAGCCTGATTTAATCAAAGCATTTTATTTTCAACTGGGTCCTCAAATGTTGTAATATTTACTTCTGGCTTATTAATATCAGCAAGTGCCGAGTATAGAGTTGTGGTTTTTCATGATCATGTAGGTCATGTATTTAGGATAATTCCGTTTGGATATGCCAAATTCTTTGTCATAATGCGTCCATTAGATCCCTCCAATCAAAGAGTAGACAATAGGGGGATATCCTTTGATTTGTCCACAATACGCATTACCAATTTTTCTCACCAAACTGTAGGCAAAGTATTAGCACGGAGGTCGATTTCTTTATTTGTTTGTGTAACTGCAGAAACTCTGGCATCCTGAGGCAACCTCTTTTCGTCTGGTCTCATCTGCCCAGATTCAATCTTAAATTTTGAAATAATAGAATCATGGAAAGACTTTGGATATTGCACCAACTCCTCCAATACTCAATCAATTCTTATTCTGATTCTACAGTAATTTTCAAAGGGCTCGATATGAATATCTGATGCACCTTCTTCTACTCAAATAGTCAAAAGATAATCAAAAATTTTCACAATATCAGACTGAAGGATCGCTTTATTGAGTAAATCCCTATAATTAACTGTTTCTTCGCTATTTTCTGCCATATTTATTAATCTAGATATATAATACAAAGACGACATTATTATACTCCAAAATTTTTTAAAAGCAAAAAATCAGGGACTTTTTTTGATGGAATGTTTTGGTTGCTTTTGTTATAATATTTTTTATCTTTGACTTGGTTTTATCTAGGTACATTACGAACATATGGAAAGCAAAAAACAAATCTGATATAAAAATGAAGAACTAGTGAAACAGCATTACATCAAAAATGGGTATGAACTACTGAAATGAAACTATACCATACAATGATGAGAAATCGATCTTTTGATGAAAAGATGATGAGAATTGGTAGTAATTGAAGTAAAAACTGTAAATCATATAGATGAACTGGATAACTATATTACCGAAAGAAAAATCTGATTTTTACAAAGAACTTTGGAAAATTTTTTACAAAATATAGATGAAAGCCGGATTGAATATATCAGAATGGATGTAGCTTTTGTGAAAAATGATCAGATTTTGGAGATTTATGAAGATGTCACGAATAGATAGATTTTTGGATTCACAACCAGTCATCCTGAGTGTAACGAAGGATCTTATGTATCATAAGTCATTTCGAACGAATGCTTGCCACGCTAAGCGTGGTTAAAAATCCATAAGTGTAAAATCCTCAGTCTTTCGGATTCACCCAGCTTAGCTGGGCAGGTCTCCTTTAAAAAGGAGCAAAAAATTCAAGATTGTATTTTGATAATGGAATATTATAATTAATTATTGTAACTTTATTTTTGATTTGAAAGTTGATGAATAACAAAAATTCACATAAGATATACATCCTTGATGCTCTGCTTTTTATCGTTTTTGGAATGGTAATTTGATGATGATTGATGATATGGAAACAGAATGCAGTTTTGAATACTTTATTAGAAAAACATGAGTCCAAATATACAAAATTCTGAGCTATTGATGAAATTTTGGAAAATGAATATTATGATGAAGAATTACTCAAAAATTCTGCCAGTGATATGGTAGAATGAGCTTTGGTTGGATATGTAGGAGCCATCAATGATCCACATACGGTTTACTTGAGAGAAGAAGATAATACCGAATTGATGAACGAGCTAGAAGATAATGCATGATTCGCTGGGATTTGAGCAGTAATTGAGAAGCAAGAAAATTATGTAGTAATTTCAGAAGTTTTGAAAAAATCCCCTGCTGCAAGAGCTGGATTGCTTCCACTTGATAGAATTTATATGGTCGAAGATCAGACTTTAGAAGATTTGACTGCACAAGAAGTGGTACAATTAATCAGATGAGAAAAATGAACCGAAGTAAATCTTTTCATCGAAAGAGAATGAAAAAAATGAGAGGAACCTTCAAGATTTTGGGTACCTATTATGAGGGATGAAGTAAGTATTCCATCTGTAACTTCTGAAGTAATCGAAAAAGATGGTAAAAATCTGCTTTATTTAGAGGTTTCTATTATCTCAAACAAAACTACTGCCCTACTTTTGGAAGAAGTTAAAGATGCTTTGGAGACAGCTGGGAAAATCGATGGGATTATTTTGGATTTAAGATGAAATAGCGGATGATACCTTGAAGAAGCTGTGAAGCTACTTGGGCACTTCTTCCCTAGAGATACATTGCTCGTAAAAAGTAAATATAAAGCATATGAAGATATAGACCATGTTTCAAAGTGAAGATGAGAACTCTGAAATTATCCAATCGTAATTCTCGTAGATCAACTAACTGCAAGTGCTGGAGAAATTATCGCTCTAAAATTCCAAGAAGAATGAAAAACTATAATCTGAATGCAAACTTTCGGGAAATGAAGCATTCAAGCTGTAGAAGATTTCAAGGATGGAGCAAGTTTGAAATATACAGTTTGAAAATGGTACTCTCCAAATGATGTAAATATTGATAAAGAATGAATTACTCCTGATATTGAAGTTGAGCGAGATTATGAAAAATATAAAGAAGATGGAACTGATAATCAGCTTGAAACTGCGAAGGAGGAATTGATGAAATTGATTAAGTAATACAAATCCCTCTAAATCTCCCTTTATCAAGGGAGACTTTTTTTAATTCAAGACAAAAATCTCCCCTCTTGATAAAGAGGGGATGGGGGAGATTTGTCATTCTGAGCGAAGCGAAGAATCCAATCAATGATGAAACTCTATTTTAAAAAATCTTAAGCATAAGCTAATACTTTTTCTTTGATCTTTACCGACTGTTCAATTTCTTGCTTATTATGCTCTATTTGATAAAGGTCATACATATTTTGTAAATTTAACCAGGTACTTCCTGAATTTCAAAAGGCTTCTCACAAACGAAATGCTATTCTTGGAGTAATATTTCTTCTTCATTTAATAATATCATTAATCTCAAACTTACTAATTCATATTATCTCTGAAAGTCTGATTTGTGTCCATCATTTAGATTCTAAAGCATCTGCTAAATATTCTCATGGATGGAATACGATTGCTGGTTTTACCATTTGTGTAAATAGTATAATGTAAAGTTAATCTCAATAATGGCGCGATATTCTTTGTAATGTAACAATTTGAATATTTCCAGGATTATCCACAGTAAATTCAAGTCTCCATGTATCAGAAAGTCTAGCTGCCCAAATTCATTTCATATTTCATTTCTTCTTTTCTATTTTATATCATCAGAAAGTATTAATTTCTGATAATGTATCCACAGCCTGCATAAGGTTAACCAATTTAATATACTTTCTCACCACAGCAGGTGGATAATATCATTTCCCATCTTCCATTTTACTATATAATCTTTCTAATTCTTTAGTCTGAAATCTGACTTCTAACATGGATAATCGATAGATATAAAAATATCTATATTGTCTATTATAGTCAATTTTTATAAAAATGCAAGAAAAAGTTAACTATTTTAGACAATAAAAATGTTCTAATTTACCTTTCTATAAAATTGATAATTAGTCTTATTATCATATCTTTTTCACTTAAATCACTAGTCGCAACCAATAAAGTTAAAGCTGTAAGAGTATTATCATCTATGATTTTTCTTCAATCTTCATGATATAATAATCCATTTTTTCATAGAAATACCAGCAATAAGAATGCTCAGATTTTTTTATTTCAGTCTATAAATGGATGATTTTTAATAGTAAAATACATTAATGCAGCAGCCTTTTCTTGAATACTAGGATAAAGCTCTACACCGTCAAAAGATTGATAAATCTGATTAATGATTCATTTTAATCAATCATTTCTCTCTATACCAAACATTTCTGAGACCTTTTTCTTTGGTAGAAACTCATCTTTCATTTCCTTGATAGCGAATAATGCCTCTTCATATGAAAAATCCTCCGATTTTTTAATATCTAAATTATTCAAAGCTAATGTTCATTCATCATATTTTTGCAATAAAATCCAACTATGTGCATAATTTGTAATCAAAGAAAGCATACCCTTTATTTCATGATACCTTAGTTCGTTGTTTTCAATATTTTTCTTAATCAGTAAGACTGCCTTTTCAAATTCATCAATTCATGTTTCTTTTAGTCTTTTTTGATTGATGGTGTATCATTTAAGTAAATGTTGTTTCAGTATATTAGTTGCCCATATTCTGAATATTGTAGCATTTTTACTATTCACACGATATCAAACTGAAATAATTGCATCCAAATTATAAAAGTTAACTGACCTTTTTACTTTTCTTTTTCACTCTCTTTGAACTATCTGGTTTTTCCGGATAGTTGAATTTTTATCAAGTTCTCCAACTCTATAAATGTTAACCAAGTGTTCATTAACAGTTTTTACTGATACATCAAAAAGTGTAGCAATCTGACTTTGATTTAACCAAATCGTATCTCCATCAAATTTTACATCAATTTCAGAAGTTCCATCAGGTGCCTTATAAAGGATAATTTCTCAAGTTTTATTCATGATTTTTAGAGAGATATTAAAATTATTATCAACTCTTATATACAGATTTAGATTTTAATGTCAAATCTTTTTTTGACAAAGCTGTACTGATAACCAGTTAGAGACTGCGGAAGATGAATTATTGAAGTTAATTAAATAAAAACTGCGCCCCTTTTTGAAAGGGGCTGTCACAAAGTGACTGGGGATTTTTAACATTCATTATCTTTTTGAGAATCATATATTGATTCAAAGAATTTTAACTTTTTCTTATTCTCTTCTCCCATATTTTTATCAAAAAATACAACTTTTATTCTATTTGGAGTATCTGGTAAAAGTTCAAATTTCTGAGTATCTACTAAAGAAAATCTTGTTTCATGCTCTAATTTTCATGGTCTAAGGACTTTTGAACCATAATGTGACCATAATTCTCAATTTGGCATACATATTATGTTTATGTTGATTATATTTAAATTCTCCGGTTCATATAATATCGTAACAAAATATGTTAAACATATCTTCTCACTCGATTTTCACTTATTATAATATGTTGGTAATGCTGGGACATAATCTCTTTCTCATTTATTTTTTTCCTCTTGTAACTTTCATTTTTCACTTATAACTATTTTGATTTTCTCATACAAAAATACTTTCTCTATAATCATTTATATTACCAGTTTGAACTGTTTTTAAATCTATATGAATATAAGCATCATTAACTTCAAAAAATAGGTCTGAGCCAACAGGACAAGAATTAGGTTGTCATATTCATTTTCCATTTAGAAGTGCATATACAATTCTCTCTGCTCATGTTGAAAAATCAGAAATTCATCAATTAGCTCATCAATATTTTCAAATCCAATCATCTTTTATTTTTTCTTTTGTCTGAAATCAAAACATCATTTCATCTTCAGCAAACTTTAAGAAGTGATAAAATTTATTAAGATATTTATTTTCAATTTTTTCTATTTCAATTTGAGATAACATCTTATTTCCTTTTATACGATAAAATGTGTGTTTTTACTGTTTCTGCTATATGCTCAGCCATCAAAACAGGAACCGCATTTCAAATTTGCTTGTGCATATTTCATATACTTCAAGAAAAGATAAAATCATCAGGGAATGTTTGAATTCTTGCACATTCTCTTACAGACATTCTTCTTTTCTTATTCGGATGTATTTCTGGTCAAGATGCTGTAATAGTATCACTCGCCGTATCCCAATTATTAATTCTCAAAGATTGTTCAAATTGGATATCTTTCAATACAAGTTCTGTAACTTGTTTATCATATCTATCATCAAATCACAAAATCTTTTTTAATTCCCATCGGTCATCCGGTTTTGGTATACTTCATGAATTATTATCTTTTCTGAATCGGTGTCATGCTGTGTATTTATATCAAAAATGCTCATCTACTTTTTTTGTAGTCCATCAAGATTTATTTCTCCAATATTTTAAATAATCACATATTTCATGTTGATTAACATCATATTTCCTTCACCAAAATTGGTCATGAACATTTGTTCTGGCAATATGGTTATAAACTGTCTTTCAATTTAATTCAAAGGGTAAATCTCTTGTATAAACATCTGCCAAATCTCAACAAACTTCCTTTACAGTAACATATTTTTTATGTGTTGGTTTTGGAAACTCATTCTCTTCTCAAACTCTATTTCATAAAATAATAACTCTTCTTCTTTGCTGTGGAACTCAATAATCTGCAGAATTTAGAACTTTATAATCAACTTTATATCATAAAGCTTCAAAGTCAGAAATAATCATTTTAATAACTGCTCATTTTTGCATAGACAACAGTCATTCTACATTTTCAGCCAAAAAGAATGGTGGTCTTTTGTCTTTAACAATTCTCAACATTTCTTTATATAAAAAATTTCTTTTGTCTTCCATGCTTCTTTTATTATTTGCTACAGAGAATCACTGACAAGGGAATCATCATAGCAAAATATCAAAATCATCTGGGATTTCGGAACTATCAATTTTTGTAATATCTCAAAAAACTATGTGATTTCATATATTATTTCTATATGTTTCAACAGCCTCTTTGAAAAAATCATTAGCCCAAATTACGGTATATCAAGCTTTTATAAATCACAAATCTAGTCATCAACATCATGAAAATAAACTAACAACTTTAATTTCATCATTTTCCTGTGAGTTATTTTGTTTCTGATTTTTTCACATAATAAAAAAATGGAAGGTCATAAATGTAATAAACCTAGCCATCATAAATGTCTTAAATGTGGGACAATTTACGACTTCCTAAGTTTGCTACAACTTACACAAATCTCCCATCTTTCAATGAAACAGATTGCGGAAAGTCGCAAACTGTCCCATTGTTTAGGAAAACGGGATTTATTTTTGTGTAAATTGTAGCCCTTTCCTTATATCAAAAAAATCACCTTTTACAAGGTGAAAATATGTTCTAAAAAGTAATCCCTCCGTCTCACTATGTTCGCCACCTCCCTTACCAAAGGGATGCAATTTTACAAAATTTTCATTTCTTGCAACAATTTTTCATACTCTTCATAATCGTCTGGATACTGCTTTTTGAGAAACTTTTTGAGCAATTCTAACCAATTTCCGAAGCTTAACTGCCCTGCTAAATCAGGTTTTTCTAATTGCTCCAATAATTTCTCCGTAGATTTTGTATCCTTTTTGAGCTGAACATTTTGTAAAGATTGCTGAAGTTTTGGCTCTACAAACTCGTCCATATTATCATATTGTAGCTTTTCCACCGACAAAGAAAGCGAAACATTTTTCATATCTAAACTATCTTTACAATTAGTTTCCACCGTGAACGAAACATCCTGGAAATTATCTGAATTCTGCAAAGATCTCCAGTGCGAGATAATATCATTTTCTGAAATCGCTTGAAATGACTGCGTGAACAAGTCAGCCGCTCAGGTTTTTCTCTCCATCGTGAAATAATAATTTATTCCAGTTTCGTGAGCCGTAAACTTTCCATCATTCCAAGTCCAAAAATATTTAATCTGATCTATTTCAAGTGGAGAGGTTGCTCGCAGACTTCATGTGCAAAGGTAATTTTTGTATGCAAAAGCCTGATGCAAATGTCACGAAATGATTTGTAAATTCGTTTGGTCTAGCCAATGCTGGGACAATGCTCTATCTTTGAAACTAAATTTCGCTTTTTGTCACGGAAATGATACTCATTCCACATAATAATGGTGAATTAAAGTCAAATCTGAATATTTTTTAGTGAACCATTCCACGACTAAGTTTAGCTGAGTTGAAAAGGTCAGATTTTTATTTTTACTTTTCATTTCTTCAGCATATTTTTCGTCTTTTAGGTCATCAATTCATGGAAAATCTTTTTCATCAATCTCCAACATAGCAGGCAAAAAGCAGATTTTTTTTCATTCAATTTCTTTCACCATTGGTTTCGTGATGAAACAGATTTCGTTGTCTTTATCTCCGATTCTGGAAAGAATTTCAAAAGCTTTTCTTCATTCCTCGAAAACGAATGTATTTCCTAGCCGATCATGATTTCATGCTAAAATGTAGAGATTTTTTCACTGAGTATATAATTCGAGAAATAAGTCGTAAAGCTCGAGAAGTGCATTTCTATCATAACTGAAATGATATACAAAATCACCAAGAAAAATCAGATTTTTTTCTTCGTTATGCTCCTGAATAAAAGTTTTGAGTGAATTCAGAAGTTTGTCTTTTATCCTGGAATTTAAATGTATATCTCAGATAAGTAGCATGAATTGGAATTTTAGAGATTAAAATTTTATCACTTTCTAGCTCTTCTCTTTTTTTTCATTTTACGTCTTCTTTTTTCTTTTTCTCTAAGTTTAGAATTTTCTTCTTTTGCCATCAATGTCTTAAATAGTTCTATTTGTTCATTTGTAGCAAATTTGTAATTCTCAGTTAAAGTAAATTTTTTACGGTCTATGTAAGTATCATCATCTCCACATGGTGCATTAATCACACGCCAATCTGTTCATCATTGTTTCGAAATCGCCCTTTTAAATTCTGCAAATACAAAATTTCACAAATAATCTACATCAGGATTTCATCAATGATAAGCTATATTTTTAAAAACTCAAATGAGCTCTCATTTTACATCTGCGATAATATCTCACCTTTGAAATGGTCGCGATAAATTTCTATCTAAATTTGTTCTTTCTTGTTCAGTTAACATTTGATATATGATAATGAATAAAGATTAAATTTTGATTACGTAAGTTTCTTTACTTTCTCTCCTGCAGCTTTCAGGCTTGAAAACTTTGATATTTTTTCATCCATATTTCTTTTTCATATTTGCGACATATTCATCAAATCACGGCCCCATAAATATTTTGGTACAAAATTTTCCATCAGGTTTGAGATATTTATCATAAACTCGTAAAGTCTGCTCCAAAAGTCAGATTGACCTAATTGCATCAGTTTCTTTATCCCCTATCGTGTTTGGAGCCATATCTGATTGAATAAAATCCACTTGTTCAATACCATTTTCTGCAAAAATAGCATTCACTTTATCTTGCTCTGTAATATCTTGGACATAAGTATGCATTCATGGAAGTCGCATATTTACTTTTTTCAAATCAAATCAGAAAACTTTGTAATCTTTTACTTTCATTTTTTGAAGAAGAGAAATCGTATATTGCATTCGGCTTCACGGAGCGCATCAAATATCTATTACAGTTTTTGTATTCTTATCAATAATATGAAATTTATTCTGAATTTCTTCAAGTTTAAATGCACTTCTGGCTTTGTATCACTCTTTCTTAGCTTTCTTGAAATAGAAATCGTATGGATTGTAGGTCATGATTTTTTGGTATTAAAACTAGTTCAATTATAAATAAAAAATACATTCTTTACAAGGAGAAATTTAAAAAAAGGGGAGCTAGACATCCTACTCCCCCTTAATTACTTACTTGCAGAAATACAATATTACTCCAATAAAGATGATTATAATCATCCCAACCCCAATTGTAATAATTGCTGCTATCACCTTTGTCTGGAAGTACTCTTGCATTACCTCTTTCCTCTCATCCTCCGTCTTACACTGCTTGAGTGCAGCCTCGAGTTCAGGATCAATTTCTTGAAGGAAAAGCCCTCCGTAACCATCGAATTTATCCATATCACTTTTTATTTGTTAGTTTTTTTATTATTGTATATTTTTTATTGTTTATGTCAATGTTTTATTTATTCTGTATTCTCTCCTTGATTTTGTAGTCAAGAATAGTATTTTAAATTCAGGATTTTATATATTTTTTGGATTGAAAAATTATGGATTACCTTATCACGATTTGACTAGAAATTCATTTAAAACTAAATTCAAATGCAAAAATATTCTGTAAATGCAAAAATGAACAGGATTTCTCTGCTAAACCAAATACTCATGTTTGTCCAGTTTGTACATGACAGCCTGGAGCTTTACCACTTTTGAACCAAGAAGTAGTCACCAAAGCAATTCACTTTGCCAAAGCTCTAAATTCACATTTAAATAAAAAATCATCATTTGATAGAAAAAACTATTTCTACCCTGATCTTCCAATGGGATTTCAGATTACTCAGTTCTATCATCCAATTATCACTGAATGAAAAGTTTCTTTTTTCTTGAATAGCTATGAAAGCCAGAAAACTGTAACAATTCATGAAGCTCATTTGGAATGTGATGCAGCCAAAATGATTCATGAGAATGGTAAAAGTTTGGTAGATTTCAATCGTGCATGAACTCCACTACTAGAAATAGTTACCGATCCAGATTTTTCTAGTGCTGATGAGGCTGTAGAATTTGCCAAAGAAATTCAGCGTTTAGCTAAATGGAACAATTTATGAGATGCTGACTTAGAAAAATGACAGATGCGTGTGGATGTAAATATTTCAATTCGTAAAAACGAATCTGATCCACTTGGAACTAGAGTGGAACTTAAAAATATCAATACTTTTTCTGCTATAAAAAGAGCTATTGAAGCTGAAAGCAAAAGACAGCGAGATTTGATTTCAAAATGAGAATCTGTCTCACAGGAAACTCGTCGCCGAGCCGATGATGAAAATACTTCATACATGATGAGAAGCAAGGAAGATGCAGTAGACTATCGTTATTTCCCTGAACCTGATATGCCTGCTTTGGAGCTGTCTGAAAATGATTTGAAAGAATTTGATGAAGTTAAAATTGATCGTCCTTTTGATTATATCACTAAATGTAAAGAATTCTGATTTAATAAAGAATATATCAATGCACTACTCTTGGACAAATCATTATTTGATTTCTTCTTCTCAGTGGTGAATGAATGATTTGAACCAAAAACTGTAGCAAAATGGATGGTTTGACCAATGAAGTGGGCATTAGATTTCGTGCAATGAGATGAAATTACATTATTAAAATCTGTTTCAGAGGAAGCTAAAAAACTATGAGTAGATGCCGGAAAATTATTTGAAGAAGAAACTGCATTCTTGAAATCTTGCTGAGATTTGGATGGATTCTTGAATAAGTTCCAGCCTTTATTTAAAGAATTTTTACAAATAGAAAAAGAGAAAAAATTAGTTGATAATCAGTTGAAAATTGTATTTGATGAAATCTTACAATCTGGCAAATCTGTAGCAGAAGTTATCAAAGAGAAATGATTCGATGCTCCTGCTATGGATGATAATCAATTATCTGGAATCGTAAGCGAAGTTTTGGCTGCAAATCCTGCAATAGTTGAACAATTCAAATGATGAAAAGAAAGTGTAATCTGATTCTTTGTAGGTCAGGTCATGAAAAAAACCCAAGGGAAAGCTAACCCTCAGACTGCGAATGCTGAATTGATGAAACAACTAAAAAGATAAATTTTATAAGCATACAAAACATGCAACTTTTCCATATCGAGAATAGTCACATAAAAATCCAGTGAAAAATTTTAACTATTTTTGATATGCCGGAGTTAGTCAATCAACTTCGTAAAGTTCTTCGCGTAAAAAAGTGAGATAAAATTTGTGCTCAATTTTCTGATAATAGATGAACGACTAGATATGAACTATCTATTCAAGATTGGACAAATGAAGATTTATCTGGTGAAATAGTTTCTACTCAGACTTTTCCCTTCTCTGAAAGGAATGTTTCAATGCTGATTGCTATGCCAAATAAACAAGAAAAAGCTGAATTAATCGTGCAAAAATTGACAGAAATTGGAATAAAAAATATTTATTTTCGGATAAGTGAACATAGTGTAATTCGTCAGTGGAATGAAAAAAAAGCTGAACGTTTGAATAAAATTTCTCGTGAAGCCGTAGAGCAATCGCGATGAATCCAGCAGCCAGAAATTCTTTTTTTAAAATCTGAGAAAGATTTGAAAAATTTTATAGATTGAAAAGATGTAATAATTGCAAACATGGACTGACTTGATTATCAAGAATTGACCAAAAAATCAAGCAATAATATTTGTGGGATTATCTGACCAGAATGATGATTCTCAGACAAAGATTTAAGTTTATTTAAAAATGCAAATATTGTTGATTTATGAAATAATGTTCTTAGAATGGAAACCGCTTCGATAGTGTTGGCTCGACTTTTAAAAAATATCTAGCCACATATTTTAAAATGATTCGTTATTATTTGTATAAAATAACCTGAATCTGAATTTTATTTGATGAATTTAATCAGAAAATGTTGAAATGAATTGTCGCTATGGATCAAGATAGAGTTATTTGAAAAGATGGGAAAATGCCATGGCATGAACCAGAAGATCTAAAAAGATTTAAACAGCTAACTCAATGACAGATATGTCTGATGTGAAGAAAAACATATGAATGACTCAAACAATATCGACCAGATGCAGAATGATATCCTCATGCTAGTAAAAATCTGGTTTTTTCTAAAAGTATCGAATCTAAACCTGGAATTGAAGTAATACATAGTATTGATGAATTACAGCAGAAATATTGAAATGAAATAGTCCGAGTCCTATGATGAGCAAAAACTTTTGAAACTCTGATGCCATACATTGATGAAATATATTTTACACTCATCCCTGGTAAACACGAGTGAGATACTTATATGCCAGAAACTGATTTAGGATACATAGAATCTCAATGAAAGACAGAAAGCTGACTAGAATTCAAAAAATATACTAGAGCGAAAGATGAAAGTAGAAATATTCTATCTTGGTATAGGAATAAAGCAAATACTAAATAAACATTTAATTATTTTATCTTCTTATATAGTCCAAATGAAAAGAAAAAGTGTTTTAGCAATATCTGCTATGCTTATAGCCTTACAATCTCCTGTTGGTGCTATTACTTTCATCGACTCTCAAATCGATGATGAGCTTAACAAAAAGACACAAGAAGAAATGGTAAAAAATGCCCAAGATTTAAATGAAAAAATCACTTTCACAAAAGTAAATTCTTGTGAATCTATGGAAAAAGTGATGGATGATTTTTTGGAAACTTATAAGAAACTTTATCCAAAAAGGACCACTAGAAATGTAGATTATTTCTGGGGAATTGATGATATAGCATTTAATACTGTTTCTAAATCAGCAACGCTTAATGCTGATTTCGCAGTAGCCGAATCATCCGCCGTAGCTGGTAGTGCAACACAATGAATGGCTACTAATTGATGAGTAATTTCAGATTATTCTACTACTAATATTCAAAAAATCTGAGTCGACGAGCCTGAACTTTTAAAATCAAACGGTAAATATCTATTTTACTATTCAGAAGTTGATTATAATAATAGATATATTTCCATAATCAAAACTCCTACTAAAAAGGACCTATCTGATGCAGAAATAGTTGCAAAAATTAATATACCTAGTAGCATATACAATACGCAATTATTTTTGAACGGAAACAAATTGGTGATCTTAGGAACTCGTTATGCATCTAAATCTGATTCTATTCTTGGTTCAAATCGTACACTCGTAATTGTATATGATATTAGCGACTTAGAAAATCTAAAACTAGAAAAGCTGACTGAAGTTTATGGAAGTTTTGAAGATGCTAGAATGATTAATGATCAGCTTTATCTAATTTCTTCGATTAATTTGAGCTGGTATAATATAGTATGGAGAGATGAACCTGTCGTATTTAATGAAATGAAACCAAAATTAACCGATATTACTCTCAAAAAAAGTGCAGATGAAAAAAAATCTTATGATAAAAAAGTAACTTCCCTACCTTGTAATAATATCTTCTACTTATTGCCATCTGAAGATACTATGAAAGAAACTTGAACTTATCCAAATTTCACTTTGATTTCTCAGATTTCTTTGAGCGATTTGGAAGCCACTCCTAAACAAAATCTAGTATTTGGAAATGTAGATGAGATTCATATGTCACAATCATCTCTTTACTTGCCATCTCCAATATATTTCTCTCAACCAACTAGATGTTCACTTTGGGGATGTTATGGTTCATGGTACTATAGAGATGAAAACACACTAGTTCATAAATTCAATCTATGAAAAGAAGTAAAATATCAAGATTCTACAATTATTCCTGGAACTCCATTAAATCAATACTCAATGGATGAAGATGATAATTGAAATTTCAGAATTCTGACTACTACTTGGTATGACCAAAATGCAACACATCTATCAATTTTAGATAATGACTTAAAACTTAAATGAAGTTTATTAAACATTGAACCATGAGAAAACTTTAAATCTTCACGTTATATCTGAGATAAATTATATCTAGTTACTTATCAAACTATTGACCCTCTATTTGTAGTAGATATGGAAGATATTTCTAATCCAAAAATTATTTGAGAATTAAAGATCCCTGGATATTCTACTTATTTACATCCATATTCTGATGCTAAAAACGGAGTACAATACTTAATCGGATTATGATACTCCACAACTGATAATGGATACGGATGACTTAAAACAGACAATGCTAAAGTTGATTTATACAAAATAGATTATAATGGACATGAAACATCTGAAACTAAATGTAGCTCTTTGATTACGAAGAATGTAAACGCAGAATTGACAGATTCTTGTACAAAAGCAACTGATGGTAAAAAATGTAATGAAGAACAGAGATTATATGAGGATTGCTTAACAAAAGTAAATACTGAAAATATCGCTGTTTCACTAATTGCTTCTTACGAATTTAGTGGAGATGTTAGTTATACTCCTGCTCTAGAAAATCCTAGAGTGTTTGTATGGAGATCTAATAAACAGGAATTAGTACTACCAATGGTAATAGCTACAATTCTGGAAGAATGAACTCGTGACAATAATTGGAGAGAAAAATATGATGCATTTGTAGGATTGAAATGACTATCTATCAAAACTTCTACAGCATTAATTAAGGAAGTTTTATCTCAGAACTTTATAACAAATTCTGATGATATTTATAATTATCGTCGAGATTTTGAAGATGCTAGAGTAGGATATATTGATGATACATACTATTTTTTGGTTTGATGATTTGCTGGATTCTTAAATAAAGATGGTAAAGTAGTAACTTTATGATTGATGCGATAATTAGTTGGAATTATATGAAGGCTGACTAAAAATGTCAGCCTTTTTTATTTTTTAAGATAAAAAATATCCCCTCTCCCAGGAGACGAGATATTTTTCCCTGTTTAGCCTTTTTTGTGAAAAGGGCAATTAACTTATAATAAAATAAATAGAAAATGCAAGAGATTTTTTATATTTAACACATATAGATATATTAGTTCACAACCGCGATATCTATATATAGATTATTCATCAAATAAATCATCACTAAACTCTTCTTCATCTATATTAATATCCTTATCATTAGCTGGTTTTTTATCCAACAAATCATGCACCTTTTGTAAATATTTGTCATCTACGTGTGTATAGATTTGAGTTGTTTGTATTGAAGAATGACCAAGTAAGGCTTGGACAGAACGAATATCCGCCCCCCTACGCAATAATGATGTCGCAAATGAATGACGTAGTGTATGAGGAGTTACCTTTTCGTGGATTCAAACTAATTCAGCATATTTTTTTACCAAACTTTCTACGCTGTTTCTTGAAATGGGCTCTCCATAACTATTTGGAGATAATGATATAAATAAATATTCTGAATCATCCGAGCGTGAAAGAATGTATTTTTTCAGCTTCTCTTTTGCATCTTCAGTTAAAAACACAGAACGTAATTTAGAACCTTTTCATATAACCGAGAATTGGTTTTCACTGAGTTTTACATCTGCTGTTTTAAGGGTGATCAATTCTGTGACACGTAATCATGTTCAATATAATGTAGCTAAAATAGCTTTATCACGCAGAATTTGTAATGAATTTTTTGTATACTTTGCTGGTGCATCCAAAATATCTTTGACCTGATTCTCTGAAAGGTATGAAACTCTTCTTGGTGGAATTTTGGCTAAATCTATTTTCTCTGGAGAAAGTGTTTCAACATCATTACGAAGCATAAATTTAAAAAAAGATCTTAGACCTACCGCATGATAATTCACAGTTTTTTGGCTTAATCACTGTTTTATCAAATAAGTTCTAAAATCTTGTATATGAATAATTTTAATTTGACTCGCATCTACATCTCATATATATTCAATGAAACGATTCACTCGAAGTGAATAATTTTCTATCGTTTTAGGAGATGCGTTTTTAGTATATTGAAGATAATTTATAAATCTTTCTAAATGAGAACTTAATGTATTAGAAAAAGAGTAAGAATCTAGTTTTTTACCTGTTGTTGTAAAGATACTCTTTCAATTCATCTTTTCATTCAAAATAAGATTCGCCATCTATGGTGGCATCTCTGATTACTTGAACTTCTTCATCTCCACCAAGATATGTACCGATTTTATTCAAAATATTATTTGCTGTGGTTTTGAAAGATGCCAAGTTTTCAGAATCCGTTCACTCTCAGTTATTAACCTTATCTCTATAATTATCACATAATGCAACCAACCTCTGTGCATACTTCATAAGCTGTGTATCCGCTTGCTGTCCTCCATATGAATAATATCGTTCTCCTTGTGATTTGAAAGACGAAATTACTTCTAAAATCTGATTAGCATCGATTTCCTCAACTACTGGCTCTTGAATTTCTATATCATCACTCTGTCAATCATCAGTCCATACATATGGAACAGGTTCTGTCCCCACTTCTCAATCTCATGAATCATTACCATCATCGATTATACTAACCGCCATTACTCATCCATTTTCTCATGAGTTACCTAGATTCTCTAGCAAATCTTTATCCGGTAACTGTGAATTATCTATTGCTGTTGAATCTTGTCCTGTTAAATCCTGCCATCCTATTGAATCTTCCCATCCTGTTGGTTCATCTGGTGCTGAACAGTGTGACCCATCAGTTGTTGGACATTCTACAACTGTTCATGTGGATACTGTATTTACAGGTTTTATTAGAGTTGTAATAGAAGGAAATGCTAGAAATGCCACACAACATCCTAATACAGTGACCCCAACTCCAATAAGCATTCATGCTTTACTCCTTCATCAAGATGCAAGCAAATTCTGTGGTGCTGCTTTTGAATTATCTGCATATTGTGGATTAGATAATAGTTCTGAATCTAAAATCTGATCCAACGATAATGTAGATTGAATCTGACCATCAGTTTCAGTCGGATTTGATTCTCTTTGACTACTACTCATATCGCTCAATTCTACTGGTGTTGAAATATTAATTTCTGGTACTTCTACATTTTGTTCATTTATCTGAGAAATTGTATTATTTATCATATCAATTGTTGTATCTGTTTGAGTTTGTGCTTCTGCTTGAGTTACTTCAGTGTTTTCCACAGTTTTTTGCTGTGAATTTCCCTGAATATTTTGAGTATTTGGTTCAACCTGCGGTATGTCTAACAAAAATTCATTACTCTCTACTGAGACAACCGGTTCAGATTCTAATTCTTGTGAATTAGGCTCTAAAGTAGCCTCTGGTACTATATTCTCTAAAACTGGTTCAGAATCGGATTCTTCTTGATTAGATTCAAAAGTAATTTCTTCAGAATCTAAATCAAGGATTGAATCATCTTCTAAAACATCTTGGCTTCAAGCTTCAGTACTATCTACTGGAACGTCCTCGCTCATTAAATTAGATTCTGAATTTTCTGGAATATCGTTTAATTCTTTAGATAAATCAATTAGGGAATTTGAAAGTAAATCACCAAGCTCCGGCTGTTTTTGTTCTGGGACCTCCATATCTAATTCAGTTAGTTTTTCTGGATTATCGGATAGCTCTGATAGATAGTTAGCTTCTGATTCATTCGTAATCGTAGCATCATTAGCACTCATAAATAATGTTTTATTCTCACTGTTTTCTTCAGATTGAAAAGTTTTATTATCATCGTTAGGCTGATTTAAGTCGAAACTAATTTCATTCTGGTCGTCTTCATTTATTTGATGAAAAAGATGTCATCATTCCTCAGCCTGATCTCTGGTTCCTTTGTCTTCAGATTCATTATCTTCATCTTTTACAAAGCTTAATTCTTCATCTGGCATGATTTCTTCTTCATTTGAAACTGGTTCTTCATCTGGTATAATTTCTTCCGACTCTGCAGTTTGCACTCCTGTTTCAAATGATAACTCCTCATCTGGGATTATTTCGTCTTCTTCAATAGTCTTTTCTTCTGGTTCTGAAGCCATCTTTTCATCCTCTGCAGTCTCTTCTTTATTGTCGAATGATAACTCCTCATCTGGAATTATCTCGTCTTCTTCGGTGATATTTTTTTCACTTTCAGAAATATTTTCTTCTTTTTCTGAATTATCTTCTTCACTATTTCACTCATAATCCATAGAAAAATCAAAATCACTTATGGTTTCTTCTTGAGCTTCGACAGAAACATCTTTTGCGACAGAAACCTCACTTTTAGGCTCATCAACTACCTCTTCTACTGAACTTTGATTATCTCATCATAAATCTATATCAAAACCTAGTTCATTATCAGTTTTTTCTTCTTCCTTTAACGATGAATCTACTTCAATATCAGCGACTTGTGTTTCATTGCCTAAATCTCAAAAATCTAGCATAAAATCGTTTCAAGACTGATTTGCCGTAGTTTGAGTATTTTGTGATGTTTGTGTAGTTCAAACCGGTGTTGTACTTTCATTTGGCATTTTGATTCAAAATTAATTTATAAATCATTCACAATTATATTCAAAATGTCAAATAAAGCAAAAAATCGACCACTTTTTTAAACAAAAAAACAGACTTTTCTAGTCTGAATCTTACATCAAGAAGGGCGGGAATTGAACCCACGTTTCCGGCTTCGGAGACCAGCGTGCTACCATTGCACCACCTTCTTATTTTTTATTGATTGATTTAGCAAAAATTATCACATATTTCTAGCAATCACAACTCATCGAAAATTCAAGTCTGTTCTGGTTTCATGAGCTGTTTTTGCTAATTCTGACAGTGTAGAACCTGTAGTTGTCACATCGTCGACCAAAAGAACTGTCGCTCAAATTGGCAACTGTGATAACTCTTCAACGTAAAATACTCATTTCAGATTTTTCTTTCTTTCCTCACGATTTAGATGTAGCTGAGATACTGTATAATCCTTCTTTGAGGCCAGTTTTAACATAGGAATTCAAAGCTCGTTTGCAAGTGATTTTGCTAGAAGTTGAGACTGATTATATCACTTTTCATAATATTTTCTTCTCCAGTGAGATGGGACATATGAGATAAAAAGCTCAAAATTTTCAAGTTTTGATTTTAATTGTTGATTAGATTGTACCAATAAAGCTAATCTTTGAGCTAAAAATCAAATAACATCTTTTTTATGAGCAAATTTTGCCTTGAGGATTAATTTTTTAGCTACTCACTTATATGCGAATCAAATAATAATTCACTGTAAAATCTGTCATTCTGCACAAGATTTACATGTTTGGAAATCTGGAGATTTTTGGTGGCAAAATGGACAAATTTCTGGATGAGCATACAGTGATTTTTTACACTCAGGACACAAATATTCTCATTTTCTCCCACATCATGCACATATGCATGGAAATAAAAAATCCAGTAACATATTATCAAATCATATAAAAATTTAATAGAAAAAACGAATCTATTGCAGATTCGTTCACCGTTACAAATTATTTAATTGAAATAATTTTTACATCCTTTCTTTCATTATTCAATCTCATCTTTACCGTTTCCCCTGATTTTTTACCTCTAATAGCTTGTCATAGTGGAGATTCGAATGAAATAAGAGTTTGTCAATGTTGATATTTGACCTCTCATGTACCAACTATTAATACTTCATGCGGATCGTCATCCTCTATTTGAACAATAACTGTAGATCAAAATCAAACTGTTTTTTCTCATGATTTTTTATCTGAATCAATAATTTCAACTCAATCAATAAGATCTTCAATTTGCTTAATTCTAGAATTAATAAGATCTTTTTCTTCTAGTGCATTCTTATAATCAAAATTTTCAGAAAGATCTCACAATTCCTTTGCTTCAGCGATTTGTTCCAATACTGCAGGAAGCTTATCTTGTTTTAGCTCCTGCAATTCAGAAATAAGTTTTTCATATCATTCCCTACTAATAGTTTTAGTTGCTTCTGCCATAATTTTTCATTAATAATAAATAAAATTTTATTAATTATTTAAACAACTTTCACCAAAATCATAGAATATGCCTCTTCCATTTATCAAAAGCATGAGATATCAAATCTGTTGCAACTTTAAATCACTGATGAGAACTTACTACAAATTTTTCTCAATCTGAAACAAACACAAAATCAGACTCATACTTTCATTGTTTATTTTTTATAACTGTATATTCTATGCTAACTTTCGCATCTGGATTTTTAGCATATATTTTTTTAAGAATTGACTGTGATTTGTTTGTAATCTGGAATTGTACTAATTTTTTGATATCGGTTTGCATAACCTCAGATACATCTACGAATCTTTCCTTCAATTCAGTTACATTTAATGCATTTTCTGTCATTTTATTATTTTAGTGATATAAAACACTTACACGAAATATGCTTTAAGACAATCAGTTACTTAAATATTTATTCATCTACTTCTCTCATTGAATATAAGTATTAGAACTAAATCCCATTTATCACCGTTAAGTGATAAATAAAATAACTTAAAATGCAATGGGAAATCTAATCTGTATAAATTCCACTTTTATGTGTTAATGCATATCATTCTCTGATTCATGAAAACAATCATTTTATTACATCAAATCATTCTAATCATCAATAAATCATCGCCTTAAAGCTTAGTCGCGCCATACATCATGGCAGTCAACAAAAATAAAACTGTAACAATTGCCTTTTATTTCAATGTTTTTTTGTAAACAGGAACCAATTTCTGGATTTCTGTTTTGCTTGCGAATATGATCAAATCCAAGCTTGTTCAAGCTTATTTTTTTCTCTTTCATGATGTATCACTTTTAAATCAGAAAACACTCGCAATTGAATTCACTTTTCGTGTAAAGATAAAGTATAATCCAAATCCTCACTAATTCGTGCAATCTGTTCATCATATTGTGTTTTTCTGAGAGTTGAAGCTTTACTAAAAATTCAGTTTCAACTAAACATTTGAATTTGTGCCTGTTTTTTTCAGTTTAATAAATGTAAAACTGGACGAGATTGTCGATAATCAAAGTAAGAAAATCATTGATTTTGTATCTGATTCGTATCTCTATAGTACAAACTAGGCAAAATCACGTATTCTCAACTATCTTTTGAATTCAGATTCTCTCGTTTTTCTAGACATTTTTCTAAAAAATCTGCTTCCACTTCATTATCATCATCAAAAAGTTGTATAAATTCTCATTTTGCTTTTTGAATACCAAAGTTACGGACATAACTAGCTCATCATCAATGATTTGGATTAAAATCGCTATTATTGTTTGTGAAAAATTTTGTACGTTTTATCACTTCTAATTCTTGATTTTCCAAAAATTCCAAAAAATCAGACTCTTCACTTTTTATAAAATTTCTATCACAAACCATATTCACATCAAAATCTGTAAAAGTTTGAGTCTCTAATGATTGAAAAAAACTCAGAAGAAGTCACTTATCATTTGCTCTAGATCCACAGACTACAGATATTTTCATTAAATAATATTTATTGATAATACATTTATTCTAATTATTTAAATTTACTATTTTTTCAAGTGTAATAAAAAGAATCTCCAACAGCAGAGATTCTCTTTATATTTCTTGTTATAATTTTTTATGCTTGTTCACACAAATTAGCATCATTCATCATTCTCCATAATTCAAATAGCTTTATCATTTTATTATATTTGGATAATCCATTATATTGATTCTTAATATCTGCAAATAATCACTGCAATTCTCCTAGTGATAATACATTTACACTTTCATTTAATCATCATAGAGAAGCAATTTTATCATTTACACGGTTTAATGCTAGATCTGGAGATATCTTTTGGTCTGAATTATTTCAGAAACACATTTTTCATAATAATCACGCTGTTTCATCTATCTCGGCATCTGTAACATTCCTTCAATAAGCATAGAATGTCACACTACCTTCATATTGTTCTACATTATTATTCAAAAAGCTAGAACTAGAATGCTTATCAAATTTAAAGTTTGTAATGGCAATAGCTGGTGGTAAATCACGCAAGAACTCGAGCAATCAATCTACCCTATCAATTTGATTCTCTAATCAAACTCTGTAAGCTAAATATGGAAGATCTCTATATTTATCTCTGAACTTATAGAAACATTCAGCCGGTTCAAGCTCTGATTCACAAAGTGCATTTTGCTTAATTGTTTCAATAATTACTTCATCATCTATCAATGGTGTCACATTTTCTCATGTTCAATTATAATTTATTCGATGATATAAATTATAACCAATTACTTTATCATGATAATCATATAGTTCATCATCTGATAATTGAGAAAAATCTGTCGGTCAACCCCAATCTGAACTGGTTGAGAATTCATTCCAATATTCTTGCATCAAATTATTGATTACCTCTGCTTTTTGATCTTTGATATTCATTAATAAATAGAAGAAAAACTCATTTAGTAGTGCAATATTATTTGAATTTGAAGTCATTGATAATTTATTTACAAGCAACAAAAATGAACGTTTATTTGGAGAAGAAAACTGAACCGTAATTGGTATGTAGAAATAGTTAGTACCTCATATTTCCGATTTTCCTCACACAGATATACTATCTATAGTATTGTAATCAGCATCATTTCATACATACTTTACAAAATCACTCCAATACTGAATCAAATACAAATCTTGAAATTTATCATTCTCAAGATATTTCTGTCACAATAATGTCATATCAAAATTTTTAGTATATGGATCTTTCCATATGTTTAATGATGGAAGGTATATATTTTGCAATAATACTTCATAATAACTTTTTTGTTGCTTTTTAAACAACTCACGACTAGCAACGACCTCTTCAATATTATCATTAACTTCTATCATTCAATTAATAGTACCAATGTTATTACCTTCTGTATATGGAGATAAAATATCTCTATTTGGAGTAACATTATATGTAGATAAATTTTTTAGAGCATCAGTATTGCTATTTATCTCTCCGTAATGATTCCATACCATTAATCAGTAAAGGATGCATCATACTATCACAGCAACAGATACGAATACCGAAATTAATGATTCTTTACGAGTAAAACTAAATGCTTTTGTCCTACGCTTAGAATCTCATGAACCACCTTGTGATTTTTGAAAAAATCATTTAATCTGAGATAAAATGTTTGATTGATCTGCAGATTTCTCTGTTCATGTTGTTTTTACTCCATTTGTTTCCATATTTGTGCATATAATATGAACTAAAAAGTTTTTATGAATATAAATTAAATAGATAATTAATCTTATTCCAGTGATAAAGCATCTCATCAATCATCCTCGTCAACATTAAGATCTTCATTTGCATTTACATACTCTGTTCCTTCAGTTTCACTATTATATTCTGTATTTTCATTCTCCTCTAAATTCGCTTCTACTTCGTCTATATTCTCAATTATTGTCTCATCAAAAGGAACCTGGATTTCTCATATATTATTAGACAAGTCTTCTTCACCGTATTTTGCATCAATTCTATCAAGAGACTCTCTAATACTATCTAGATCAATATAATCAAAGATTTCTCTTTCTGTATCTTTTTGAATTGGTACTGTAAAATTCATCGTAGAATAATTTACTTGCCTAGATATTCCTCACAATGTTTGTGTCTTAGTTTGTACATTGACTTCTTTTGTATTTATGTTGGCTCAAATAATGAAACTAGATTGCTTTAAGAGATTGATGATATTTGTAAGAATAAATATATTAGGATTTTTCTTTCATTGTGCCATTAAGCTTCTTTCATCATCCTGGTTTGTATAAACTTCTATCTTAAATGTAATCTTCTTATCCTTGGCATTAAATCCATTAAATGTAATTGTAAATAGTGTTGTATCTTCTTTCTCCAATAATTGACTAATAGCATTCATTGAATTCTTAAACATCTTAATGTTTATAGAACCATCTCTCAACTTATTATTATAATAAAGGTCTAAATCTCCTATCGTATCACAATCTGCATTAGTTTCAAACGGATTTAGATAACACATGTATACATATGCTGTAATATCTTTTTCTCATCTAGATCATAATTGTAAGAATAGCTGTTTAAGACTTTCAACATTTGATCCACTAATTCTCATCATTTCAGCAATTGTTGTAAGTGCTGTATTCATGTAAGAGAAAACTTTTGTAGCTGTCGAAAACTTGATAACTTCAAGTGCATTTAATGATCTTTGAATTGTATCAATAGCTCCATCATCCGTAAGAAGCTTATTTAATTCATCTGGCAAAAATCATTGTTTGGCTATTTCTTGTTTTAAAGAATCTACATAGATTGCCTTATCTTGAGCATTACGAACAATAGCTGATGCATAGTTTGACAACAAATCCTTCTTTTCGATATAATCAATATCTGTTGCATTTATAATATCATTTGTTCTTTGTAATGCCATAGGAGAATTAACTGTAGGAAGTTGATTTTGATATTTCTCCTTATTATTAATTCATAACCATCCCTTTACCTTTTCTAACTTGGGCTTATATTTATTAACATATTCTTGTCTATCAAAATCTGCTGTAGTTTGACTACCCCAAGTAATGTAGTTATTGAAAGAATATAACAGTACTAATACTATAATCCCAATAATAGTAATTACTGAAGACAAGAAGAATCGCCTCAAATATCTTCAGAAATGTTCTGTATCACTAGATGAACTTGTATTTATTTTAGCATTACTTCATACATCCAAAAAAACGCTTTCATCAATTGTTGAAACTGATGGTTCTCAGGTGTTAAAATCAATATCACTAATATTTGGATGACTAAAATCCACATTTCCTACACTGTTAATTACTCCAGAATCATTTGCTATGTTTACAACATTATCAATATTTACACCATCTGATGGTTCATTTTGCAATGAAACAGCTGAAAGGTCTACAGTACCTACTGTTTCATCTAAATTTTGTTCATTTTCTGGCATTATGTTTTTGTATGAATAAAAATTTCTCCACAACAATTATAATCAAAGATGCTAAAAAAGTCAAAAAAAATCAAACTTTTTTTACATAAAATTTGACAAATATTTAATTTTTTGTGAAGCTAAATACCACCTTGCATATCATAGTAAAATTTTTATAAAAATAATGATTTTATAGGAATACAAAACATGAACAAAATCTACGATGTAATCATTCTTTGAGCATGACCCGCATGACTTTTTTGTGCAAATCAAATAGATAGATGAAAATCTGTTTTAATTTTAGAAAAATCTATCTCTCCTGCCCAGAAATTATTACTTTCTGCTAAATGAAGATGAAATATCACAAATTCGACTATAAACCCTAAAAAAGATTATGCGACTGACGATCCATATTTTGTAAAACTAACTTTTGAAAAATTTTGAACAAAAAATTTTTTGAACTTCCTAAGTAATGAATGAATTGATGTGAGAGAAGAAAATGGTGGAAGAATTTTATTAAAATCCGGCAAAGTAAAACAATTTCAAGAAAAATTATTGCAACTCATTGAAAATAAATGAACAGAATTAAAATATGGTTCGGAATTTTTATCTGTGAAAAAGATGGGTGATGTATTTGAAGTTAATACATCGAGTTGAACCTATCAAGCTAAAAATTTTATAATTGCTACATGATGACCAAGTTTCTCTAAATTATGAGCAACTGGAATTGCCATCGATATAGCTAAAATTTTTTGACTAGAGACTATACAGTACTACCCTGCTCTAACTGGATTTGAAACAAATCAGGATTTCTCTTCTCTTTCATGATCTTCTGTAATATGAAAATTGAATTTAATCAAATGAGATAAGATTATTTATGAGGAATCTGGACCTATTCTCTTCACGCACCGATGAATATCTGGACCTGCAGTTTTTAATACTTCTTTATTTTTGAGAGAAAACTTGGACGAAAGTAAATCTAAATATAAAGTCAGACTTTCTATTTCTGATAAGGAAATTACCAAAAGGCTTTTGACTTTTTTATGATTTCGTGATAATAGATTGAAAGAATACACACTCTCAACTAGCATAATAAAAGCTCGCTGATTGGATGAGGCAAAAGTTTGCGGATGATGAGTAAAAACGGAAAATTTGAATCCTAATTTTGAATGTAAAAATATTCCATGACTTTATTTTATTTGAGAATGCATTGATGTAACATGAAAAACATGATGATTTAATCTGCAACGATGTCGAACTAGCGGGGCTGTCTGTGCTGAATGAATAAATGAAAAATAAATCAGAATTTTATCTTGTTTTTTACGTAGTAAATTTATATATTACACTTACTGTGGTCCTGTAGTTCAATGGATAGAATAGGCCCGTCCTAAGGGTTAGATGCTGGTTCGATTCCGGCCAGGACTAGATAGATTCACTAAACTAGGGTTTTACTTTCAAAGTAAAACTTTTTTATACAATAGAATCAGCATATCGATTAACCTTAAATCATTTTGCATTCAAATCCAATTTAGTATATACCACATCCATAAAATTTCTAACTTCTTTTCACTTCAAAATTATATTGTAACGATATTTACCAAACATTTTATAAATTAATGGTGGTGTGGAATAAATCTCCATATCTTTCATCTGATATTTCTGTGCGAGATAGAGAAGATCTTTATAAAGCTGATCCACTTTATTGAAAACTTTTTTCTCAATCTCATTTTTGTATAAAATTACACACAGATCCGCATATGGCGGATATTTATTTAGTTCACGAAAATTATTTTCTTCTTCCCAAAAATGTTTTGGGTCCATTCTACAAGCGTTACGAATGGGATATTGCATAGGATTAAAAGTCTGAACAATAAAATTTTTACAATCGTACTTTGAAAAACATTCGTATAGTAAATGAAAGTTTTTTTCTCATACATTAAAATCTGGGATATTCAATCACAAATCTGCATTGAGAAATATAATCATATCCAATGGATATCCTTTACTTGGCTGACATAATAGACTAGTTCAAATCACTATTTGTGGTTGTTTTTCTTTGAGTTGGTCAATCAACTTTTTCACTTTTGTAGGAGAATTGGCATGGTCTGAATCCACTATCTGAGTTTTTGCTTTATATTCATTCTGGACGTATTCAGCCACTTGCTGAGTTCAAAGTCAGTATGTCTTAACTGTATCTTCTCAGCACTTTTCACAAGTTGTAAAAAAATTATACTGCATTTTACAGATATGACACAGTCACATCAATTCTCCATTTGCCTGTTGATGAAAAGAAATAGGCACGGAGCATCTTTCACAGTATGGAATATGACCACATTTCGTACAGATAATTCCTGGAGCATATCATTTTTTATTCACAATAATTCAGATTTTTTTTCTCTGATATAATTGTTTTTCTATTGCTGATTTTACAAGCTGAGAAAAATGATAGTCTAGTTCTCTAGCCATATCTACAAGAAAGATTGATTTATCTTGGTGCTTAAATTGTTCATAATTCATCGGCCAGATTTTTATTGTTTGAATAATAAACAATGAATTAAGTGTAACAAAATTCTGACTATCTTCAAGAAAGAAAAATGCAGTATTAATACTGCATTGTTTCTTCATTTAAATATACTAGTTCAACTCCTGCACGTTTAAATATTTCTTCACTCTCTTGTCCATGCTGATATCTCTTATCACATACCACTCTCTTAATTCCACATGCAACTATCATATGAGCACAGTGCCTGATTGTACAAGGTGTCATTGTTACATACATTGTTGCTCATTCTAGTGGTATTCATGTTCTAGCAGCCATTGCAATAGCATTCTGTTCTGCACAATTATTTCTCATACAGTGTTCTTCCTCCTCTCATTTATCATTTTTCATTGTCATCATTTGATGACCTACTTTATCGCAAGTATCTGATCATTCTGGAGCATTCGCAAATCATGATGATATTACATTATTATCTTTCACAATTATACAACCACACCTTCAGCGATTGCATGTACATTTTTCTCCCACTACTCTAGCGATATCCATAAAATAGTCATCTCGTGAAATATGATTTGGCTTTAAATGCCCGTGATCTTTTATTGATCAGTTTTCTATAATTTTATCCTGCGTCATCAAAAATTAGTAATATTATAAATTTATATTATCGATATATTATAGTTTATTATCTAAAATTTTGCAAATTTTACGCAACTTTTTTCAAATAAAAAAAACCACACACAAAATCCTGCATGTGGTACTCCGAAACACTCCAATTTTTAGTAATGCACACAGACCCCCAGGGCGCTAACCCAGTCAATCTCGATCCCTGACTTGTTACGCTTGCTCATATCGAACGTATAGCAAGAATTGCCGAACCGTCCAACACAATAAACGCAACCATTTTCTCTACGAGACATTCTCGCCTCATAGTTGTCAATCTGTAGATTAACAGGCTCTTTATTCCAGCCAACGAAAGGGTTTACTGCCCAATTCTGTTTGAACTTACAGTCCAGCTTCTTCAATCTGTCCAGTAAGTTTTCAAGCTGACATAAATTCTCCTTTGCGATGCCATATGCATATATGTCGCTGCCGAATTTACCGACCAAGAAGAACGATGACTCACCATCAATCTTTCCTTTATAGATGGAGTATTCTCTATCCTCCTCGAGTAAATCCTGCAGGCATTGGGGTGCTTGGAACTTTTTCCACCTCTTGGTAGAAAAAGGATTAATAGATTTTGTTTCTTTTGCCATAATGGTTTCGGTTTTATTTGATTTTTTATTTCGGAGTAATTTAAAATTTAAAAATATTTTAAATGAAGTCAAGACTAAACGTAATTATTTCTACTTAAAACAGAAAAATCCACACTATAAACTAAACCAATGCGGATTTTCTTAAAAAGATGGATTAAATATCTCCGTTTTCAATCATTCTATTATAGACTTCACTCTCTTCTTTTGAAGTAAGAATTTCTTTCCCAGGGAATAATTCTTCTTTGGTTCTTTTAAAAACTTCAACTATCTCATCTGCTGTAGGCTCTGTAGTTTCATGAAATAAGTCTTCCAATTTTCATTTCTGATTAATATCTGGATTCCAATTTGAACATTCCTTGTATCCATCACCTAAATCTATATCCATCGCTTCAGGCAATCCATCTGATGAACCATCAGCACGTTCTTGAACATGTTCAATATCTTCAGGTCATCCGTCTCATGGATTATTTGAATAGAATTCTTCTTCATAATTTTCCATAAACATATTATTGATTATATAAAATATATTACATTATTATACTCAGTTTGGTTTTAAAAGTCAAATTTATCGCAACTAAATTCATCCACAAAAAAAGCCGTACTAAATTAGCTTTCTATATTTCAATTCTTTTAATAACTTTTTGCAAATAAAACTCTACACTTACTTGGCTTTCAACTAATCATATCCACTCATGTTTCATTCGCTTCACGAATATATTCTCAGTTTGGGAAACATCTAATTGTAGCTTTACATTCATCTTGAATCTTTTCTGCAGTTTCAGCTGTTCCATCCCAGTGAGCAAACACAAATCATTGTTCAATCTTTTCTTTAAATTCATCGTAAGAATCTACATAATATGTATGTTCTTCTCTGAAAGATTTATTCTTCTGAAGAAGTAATGACTGAATATCGAGTAACATTTTTTCCATGTTTGCAGAGAATTCTTCGATAGTCATTTGAACTTTTTCTCATGTAGCTCTCGTAAATACTTCAATTTTTCCATTTTCTAAATCACGTTTTCAGATTGTAATTCTAAGAGGTACTCATTTCATCTCTCGTTCATGAAATTTCCATCCTGGAGTTTTTTGAGTATCATCATCCATTTTTCGATTCAGCTTTTTTCTCATTTCTGCATATTTGCTAGAGAATGTTATGTAAGTCTGGTCTAATTTATCTGTAAGTGGTTTTAAGAACGCTTTGATTTCCTCCAAATCTTCAGCGGTTTTAAAGATAGGAACGATTACCAAATGAATAGGAGCTAATGCAGGAGGCAAAACTAAACCTTGGTCATCACTATGAGCCATAATCAGATTTCACATCAGTCTCGTACTTACTCCCCACGATGTTCATCGAACATATTCAAGTTCATTATTTTCATTTGTGAACTGTACATCAAAAGCTTTTCAAAAATTCTGACCTAAAAAGTGAGAAGTTCCAGCTTGCAATGATTTCAAATCCTGCATCATTGGTTCGATTGTATATGTCTCTAATGCTCCAGCAAAACGTTCATGAGCTGGTTTTCTTCATACTACTGGAGATGTGGCCAAATAATTTTCAGAGAAATCTCTATATACATCAATCATCTTCTTAGCTTCCTCATTTGCTTCATCTGACGTCGCATGAGCTGTATGTCATTCTTGCCAAAGGAATTCTGCAGAACGAAGAAAAATTCTCGTTCTCATTTCCCAACGAACTACATTAGCCCACTGATTGAGAAGTAAAGGTAAATCACGATAACTAGATATCCATTTTTTATAACTATCCCAAATAATAGTTTCAGAAGTTGGACGAACAATAAGTTCTTCCTCAAGTCTAGCTTCTGGATCTACTACTACCCCGCTTCAGTCTTCAGCATTTTTGAGTCTGTAATGTGTAACTACTGCACATTCCTTTGCAAATCATTTTACATGGTCAGCTTCCTTACAAAGGAAAGATTTTGGAATGAAAAGTGGAAAATAGGCATTCTGGTGTCACGTGTTTTTAAACATCTGGTCTAATACATCACGAATATTTTCCCAAATCGCATATCCATATGGTTTAATCACCATACATCCACGAACTGATGAATTTTCAGCAAGTTCAGCCTGTTGAACTAAATCATTATATCGTGCAGAATAGTCTTCTGCTCTAGTTGTTATTGCCATAATATTTTAAGTTGATGAAAAGTAAATATTGTTGTTATACAACCCCTCAGTCTCACTCCGTTCGCCAGCTCCCCTAACAGGGAGCAAATTTCTAAATTTTATTTTTCTCCCCTGTTAGGGGGAGTGTCCGAAGGACGAGGGGGTTATTAAAAAGTTAAACTTTCGAGGGGACATGGACTATATATTTCCACTTCATTTCTGGATTACTAATTATAAATTATTTTTACATATAAGTTGATTATATAAATGCTGAATTTGTTTTCAATGTTTAGATTTACAAAATAAATATTGATTTAATATAGTTATTTTTTATTATTGAACTGCCAAATTCAAGATTTATAAGTTTTTTATGTAAATTTTAATGTGTCGTAAAAGGCGATTGGTGTTTATCAATCCTTATGACATGTTGAAACATACATAGTTTATGGATCTTGAGTTTGGCGACTTGATAGCATCAGTCGCCTTTTTATATTTTATAAAATATTATGAATACATTTGGTTTTATATGGGGACTTGTTTTTTACTCATTAACTTTAATTGCACATGTAATGTGAATAATTCATCTCTTCTGATATGGGAAATGATGGAAAAAATGGGTAAAGATTATTGTGGCTATATTCCTTTCTATATTACCAATAATGACTTTTATAATTGCTATATCTATGATTTTTGAAAAAGGGTTTGACATAGATGCTATTCCTACAATTTGTACAGTATGTATAGCTGGAATCTTTATCGTTTATGATGTAAAATGAATAATTCATCTTTTCTGATGAAAAAAATCTCTAAGTAAATCACAAAAAATTTTTACTTCTATAGTTATGTTTTTATTTGCTTTGTTTGTAATAAGTATGATTTTAAAATTAATAATTTCATATATAAGACATTAATATTTAGTTGGTTATGATATTATGTTTTAAATTTTTCTAATTTCAATAATGGGTAATTTAATTATCTTTTGAATCGGTTGATATATAATTTGGAATTTTATATCATTAATTATATGATTTATAACTAGTAAAATTTGTACTTTTAAAACTGAAAAAAGAATTTGAAAAGTTTTTATGATACTTTTTTGGATTCTTTATGTTATCTTCCTTTTTAATTCAGATATCGAACGACGAAAATGTGTATTAGTTCTCATCTGTTTATTTATTTTCCATTTAATTTTTCAGATGATAACTATACACGTAATGATGAGCAATAATAGAAGATTTCTTCTTTTTATGATGTGAATAATATCATTAATAATGAATAAATTTTATTGTATTTTATACTTAGTATTCCAAAGTCTTTGGTTTTGAAGACGATGTACTATTATAAATAAAAAATGATATATTCTTAAAGTTAGAAAGTGAATATCTTATAGAAATGAATATGATTGAAGTAATTATACTCATTTATTTTGGCATCTTCAATACTGATATAATTATACTAAACGAACATCTATAGCAAAAAGGAAGGTATGGATTGATTGATGAGTTTTTTCTCATGATTATACGAGAATTATAACCCATTTTTCTTATACAAAATGAATTAAAAATTTTAAAATAAAACCCAATATCATTAGATGAAAAATTTGTACAAATAATATTAAAAAAAACTATTTAGGTGTAAAAGATATATTTGATTATCTTAAATATGTTGTTAATCGGCATGACAGATCTAACCCATATATATTTTGAGACAGTTCTATGATTAAAAATGGTATGGCATGGTCTGAAGATTATTATCCATATATATTTCGAAGTTCAGATATTGACAAAAATGATGTTGCCGTTCGAGAAAGCATTTTATACAGTGAATATTTTTATAAAGCCTTTATAAACAAATAATAAATAAAATATTTTTTTATTCTTTATTATACACAAT
>FLNW01001270.1_pt1 | contig 39328 bp, 28 predicted proteins | sample 1140371 | NCBI WGS metagenome assembly FLNW01 (sample SAMEA3878170, study PRJEB12797) | bioreactor metagenome | biome: Moose rumen | place: Sweden | collected 2011-10
GAAGGGGGGAGGGAGGTTAGGTGGCGGGGAGCCAGGTTTGGTTTCTGCCGAGAAATCCTCGTTTGTCGAGAGAGCCGCGGAGGACGAGTTTGCCGTCCTTGAGGTAGATTTTGCCGTAGTAGAACCTGCCTGACTCGGGATCAAGGACACGTCCGCCTTGCAGTTCGCCTTCTTTAGCCTGCATGGCGCGAATGATGACAAGTCCTTCGAGTGGGGCATTGTGGTCCTCGTCCTTACATTCGGTACAAACGGAGACCGGTATGTCGATGAGGATTTTGGCTATTTTGCCGTAATAGAGTCCGTCGGGAGCTTTGTAGATATTAACGACTGAGCACACTTCGCCCGTTTTGTCGTCCACTGTTTTCCAATCGCCAAGGATAGCGGAAACCTGTGCCGAGGCTGTCATACCGACGATGAGCAGCAAAGAAAGGATGAGGTTTTTCTTAGTCATAAAAGAAGGAATTTTGCGTTAATAATCCATTTCGGGTGCAAAGTTACGAAAAAAAATGCGCATATGCAAATTTCTATATATGTCAAATATATGTCAAAAAAACCTGCATTTAGCAAAATAAAACGTGTTTTATTTGCATATTCGGATTTTTTTTCGTAACTTTGCCGTCGGATTATGCGCGCATGGCATATGCGTGCAGAAGACATAAAGAAATATGGAAACAAGAAGGAATCGTACCCATCGGATTTATGGCATGGCAGTTTTAGCCAGCATGCTTTTCTTCCCTATGTTTGCATACGGAAGAAACGAGCAGAGTTATCTGCCCGTTGTAGAGCTGGAGTTCAGTGCCTTGAGCCGTGACACCTTTTCTAACGCACATATACGTGTCATCGGGCAGAAGGACACCATATCCATGGCCGCCAGTGTGCGCCACCGCGGCGGAAGCACCACACGCTATCAGAAACAATCTTACGCCATCAAACTGAAGGATGAGAACGGTTTGAAGACTGATACCTCATTTTTAGGTTTGCGTCGTGACAACTACTGGATATTAAATGCCATGGCACCGGACAAGGCGCGCATGCGCAACCGCGTAGCCATGGATTTATGGCTGGACTTTTCTGCCAAGCCATCTTATGTCGAGCAAGAACCTGCCATGCAAAACGGGTCGAACGGACAATTCGTCGAGGTATATGTCAATGGAGATTACCGCGGTATTTACAACCTAATGGAGCGTGTAGATCGCAAGCAACTAAAACTGAAGAAGGCAAAAGGAGACGAAATTCGCGGGGTGCTGTACAAATCGGTCAGTTGGGCAGGCGGTATATTTGAAGATCCTGAGCCCTACGATAACACTTCGGGAGTCTGGACGAGTTATGAATACCAGTACCCAGACGTAGAAGACAGCCTGATTACATGGGAGCCATTGTACAATGCTTTCTATTTCACCTCGCATAGCGACACAGAGACATTCAGGACAGAAGTTGCGACACGCTATGAGATACCCGTATTCACGGATTACTACCTGCTGGCGGCTATTCTATCCGCCCGCGACAACATGGGAAAAAACATATACATGAGTTATTACAATATCCAGACCGATTCCAAATTATGTCCTACTCCATGGGATATGGACCACTCCTTCGGGCGGCAATATAACGGGACTATAGAGCCGCCCGAAACAGAGATTCCGAAATGGGGGAGAAATTTATATAACCGCATGATAGAAGAAGTCCCCGGATATAACGCTACACTGCTGAATCGCTATGCAGAATTGCGGAGAGGAGCGTTCCGAAACGATAGTTTGAAAGCCCGTTTTGATTATTATTTCGAGTTATTCCAAACCAGTGGTGCGGACTTGCGAGAAGAAGCACGATGGGGAGGTATAGACAATATTGACCTGGATTTTCTGTATGAGCAGGACTACATCTCCCAATGGTTAGACGAACGCCTGGCATACACAGATTCCGTATTCTCATACTCTAAAGAAGGTGCTATCAAGGCGACCAGCCTTTCCGAAGGAAACTTCCCATACAAGCGGATAGAGAACGGTCATATTTACATCTACAACAACAATAGCAAATACAACCTTGTAGGGTTGAAAATAAAATAAGCAATGAAACTGGTTTTTGCATCCAACAACAGCCATAAACTGGAGGAAGTCAGGCAGATTATGCCTGTCGGCGTAGAAGTATTGAGCCTGAAAGACGTGGGTTTCATGGCAGAGATAGACGAGACAGGCACGACCTTGTCGGAGAACAGCCGTCTCAAAGCAGAGACCGTATGGGAATTTATTAGCCGTCAGAAGTCAGACATCAGCCGTCAGATAGACGGCGTGTTTGCCGACGACACCGGGCTGGAGATAGAAGCCTTGGACGGCAGACCGGGTGTATATACCGCAAGATGGTATAGACAAGGGACAAAGGACAATGCACGATGTACGAAGGAGATGAATGAGCAGGAGATTTTTATTGCCAACAGGTCAAAGGCTCTGCGCGAGTTGGCAGGGAAAACGAACCGAGATGCCCAATTCAAGACAGTCATCACCCTGATCCGTGGCGGAGAGACGCTACAGATAGAAGGCGTAGTACGCGGCAGGATTGCAGAACAAGAACGCGGAGAAGGCGGGTTCGGCTACGATCCTGTTTTTATTCCTGAAGGGTACGAAAAGACCTTTGCGGAACTGCCTACAGAGACCAAAAACAACATCAGCCATCGCGCCCGCGCTCTGGCTAAATTAGTAGAAATATTATGAGAAAAACAGCAAGTATATTATTGCTGCTGGTCGGGCTTGCAGCCCAGGCACAAGAGTGGCACACCTATTTCGCGTACAACAACGTAACGCAAATAGCAATGTCAGACAAAGAAGTATATGCTTTGTCGGATGGAAGTTTATTCAGCGTGAACAAATATACCGAACAATTACATCTATACGACAATCTACATGCTACAGGCATCTCATGTATTTATTATGACAATCGTACTGAACAGTTACTGATTGCATACAAAAACGGCAAAATCGACCTGCTTTCCCCAAAAGGAGTACAATATGTCGGCGACTTGTACGACAAAGACATGGTTCAGGAAAAAACAATATACAATATCACCGTTGAGAATTATACGGCCTATCTGTCCACTGGCTACGGCATCCAGACATTTGATATGCGTACAAGTACCTTTGTGGATAGTTACTGGATAGGTCCGGATGGCGGAGCAATGCAGATAGCAGATGTTTTAATTAACAGCGACAGCATCTATGCCTTCACGAAAGACAGCATGTTCAGTGCTTCCATGCGCAGCAATTTGTCAGACTATACTTATTGGAAACGTGAACAGCGGAACAACCGCATTACTCCCGACCCCAATAAAGGCCAGAAATATACGGACGAGACCGATACATGGCAGGTAGGCGGCACAGAAGGCATCATACGCATTACTCCCACCCAAACATTAACCTACAAGCCTCTGGGGCCGCTCAATAATATTCCCTACCATTTAACCACAGCCGGAACCAAACTATTTGTTGTAAGCGGAGGCAGATGGGCAAGTCAATACTTGCGAGAGGGCGTTGTGATGATTTATGAAGACGGTGTATGGACCAATATCACCAATGCAGCAATCAAAGCCAAGGTGGGAGGTAAGGTTCTTGATTTCATGAACGTAGCCGTAGATCCTCAGGACAAGAATCACTTTTTTGTAACAAGTTATGGCACCGGACTATATGAGTTCAGAGAAACCGAATTGGTCAACCGCTACCTTGCGTCAGAGGACAACACATTGAGTTCCTCAAGCCGGTCGCATCCAGAGACCTACACGCGTCTGGACAATGCGACCTATGATTCAGAAGGCAATCTATGGATGTTAGCCGGCAATACCGGTCGCCCCAACCAGATAGCGATACTGACCAAAGACCACACATGGGAAGGAATCTCCTTAATGAGGAATTCACAACTCCTGGAGATGCACACTCCCGGCGGTCTGATTATGGACAGCCGCAATCCCAATTACAAATGGATTGGCGCCGCCCGAGCCAACGCAGAACTTTTCCTACTGGACGATGGAGGTACACCTTTCGACGATACTGACGACCGCCTCATCGGCCGTAATGAATGGCAGCCTCAATCCGGTCAGCGTTTCATGATAAACCAGTTACGTGCAATGATTCAGGACCGCAACGGCCGTATTTGGCTGGGAACGGATAAGGGCATTGTGATTGTGGACACGGTGGATTATTTCAGTTCTGACCGGTGCATCCTCCCTGAGTTGACTGACAATAACGGCGAGAATCCATTGGTATCACAACCAGTCATGGCTTTATGCTTAGATACAGGAGATCGTATATGGGCAGGAACAGAATCGTTAGGCGTATATGTACTGGATTATAATGCCACAGAGATTTTAGCTCATTACACCTCGGACAATTCTCCTATGCTTTCCAACACCATTCTTTCTTTAGCCTGTGATGAGCAGGGAGTGGTTTATATAGGAACCGCCGAAGGATTAGTCAGCTGGAAAGAAAACAATACCACCCAATTAAAAGAAGAAAAAGGGAATAATGCCAAGGATATAAACTTTGGAACAATGCAACAGTGGCGTTTGCATTATTCCTATTCCTCCCCAACGGAAATAGCCGCCACTCCCGATTATATTTATGCAGTAGCAGATGGTGCGATATTTGGCGTGGACAGAAAGACAGAAGAAATAATCTACCGTACCAAAGCGGACGGATTAACCAGCAGTTCGGTTTCCCACATAGCTTACGACGAATCCTCCAAACGGTTAATCATCACTTACTCCAACGGCCGCATGGATCTTCTAACAGACAACGGCAAGATTATTGCCATGTCTGATCTATATATGAAAGCCAGTTCCTTCTCCACTGCCATTCAATCCATTTCGATTGGCAAACATGCGGTGTATCTATCCATGCCATTTGGTGTTATCGCCATCAATCCCAGCAAAGCAGAAGTAACAGACATGTATTATATAGGCACTAATGCCAGTGCTGTGGATGTGAAACAAGTTGTGGAATCAGGTGACAGTATTTATGCTTTTGCAGAAGACTGCTATTACAGTGCCTCACTTCATGACAACCTGGTTGATTTTCATTTCTGGCACAAGAACAGCCTGCCGTTCTCCAATCTCACGCATGCGTGCATGTACCATGACAAAATCTATGTACTGGCAAACAAGAAACTATACATATTGGAAGCTAACGGATGGAAACAAGTTGTATCCAACACATTGAGTTGGATTCGCGTGTCCGGAGGCAAACTGTTAGCCTATAACTCCAATAAATTAATGTATTTGGCCGACAATGGCAGTTTAGCCGGATTAACCAGCAACTATGCAGCCAACGATGCCGTTTATACAAATGGGGAGTATTGGTTGACTGACCCCAACTCAGGTATAATCCATGTATCCGATTCCGGCGATGATATTTTCGCCGCCAACGGTCCCAATAGTAATTATAGTTACCGCCTTTATACCGCGCACGGACAGATTTACTCCGTGATAGGCGGAAGATGGGCAAGCCAATACAGCCGCCCTGCGAAAATCAACATCTATGACGGTAATACATGGCGGAAGATAACTTCCACAGAAATCAAAGCGAAAACAGGAGCAAATGCATTGGATCCGGTAAGTGTTGCCGTTGACCCAAATGATGCCGGACATTTCTATGTTGCCACATATGGGACAGGAGTCTATGAGTTTAACAATTACACGGAAAAAATAACCCATTACGACTACACTAACAGTACAATCCAAACTGAGCATGAAGGTTCCAGACACCCAGAATTATATGTTCGTACTGAAGGAACAACCATAGATGCAGAAGGTAACTTATGGGTAATGAATGCCACAAGCATTGGCGACCCTCTGCACGTACGGACAACAGATGGGAAATGGCATGCTATTCCGCTTAAATACAACGGTCAGGCAGTTCCGTTTATTACACCAAGCGGAATTCATATTGACCGACACAATTCCAACTACAAATGGATGATAGACCAACGTGCCACTCCTGGAGTTGTACTATTAGACGATAGAGGCACCCCTGTCAACACAAGCGACGACCGTTGCATCAAACGAACCAGTTGGCGAGATCAAAACGGGCGTGAGATAACGCCAGAGTACATCCTCTGCCTGACACAAGACTTAGATGACCGTATATGGATAGGAACACAATCCGGCATTATCACCATCCCGTCTTCCATAGACTTCTTTAGTAGTAACGCATGCCGACGCATTATTATTCCCCGCAATGACGGCACCGGATTAGGAGACTACTTATTAGGAGAAGAACGTATCAATTGTATGGCGGTTGACGGAGGGAACCGAATGTGGATTGGTACAGAGAACTCAGGTCTCTACCTGATAGAAGATGATACGATCACAGTTGCTCATTTTACGGAGAACAATTCGCTCCTTCCTTCCAACAACATACAATCCATTGTTATCCAGCCCTATACAGGAGAGGTATTTATTGGAACATCCTTAGGATTGGCTTCCTATAGGAGCGATGCCAGTGAAGCGCAAGAAGATATGAGCCATGCCTATGCATTCCCGAACCCCGTAAGGCCTAATTACGGGGGAGTGATAAGTATTGCCGGATTGATGGATAATACGGTAGTCAATATTGTAGATGCCGGAGGCAATCTGGTATGCAAGACAAAGAGTCACGGAGGAATGGCTGTTTGGGACGGGAAATTGCCGGACGGACGCTACGCCACACCTGGAGTATATTCGGCTCTTTGCAATGAGTCGGGCGGCAAACATACGGTAGTAAAATTTTTGGTGGTGCATTAATATGACGGAGCAAGCAAGAAACAGAATTAGGATGCTTCTATTGTTAGGTATGCTCCTGATTCCGGCAATTTGTGCAATGTGCATTGCAATAGATTTGCAATACTCATTTCTAAAAAAAATAGTGTATCTAATAGTCGTTGTTGTATTATTAGTCTTGCCTGCATTATTTTTAAAAGCACGCACCTATTTTATTGTTGAAGGTATATTCAACTTTCTATTTTTCCCGATAGACCTTGCCAGTTTATACCTCAACAAACAACCTACTTCCATCACATTTCTTCAGAATATTTATTCCACAAATTTTAACGAGGCTATTGAATTAGTCAGTTTCATGTGGGCATTTGTATTATTAGTCATTCTATTATGGAGTATATATTTTATTCTTGCTTTCCGTGTCAACAACCATTACATATTTAACCGAAGAATAACAAAAGGTTTTATCATTACAGCATTTGTATTGTTTATTGCCGGGATTATTACGATGATGGCGTTCTTGAACAATGTTCACAAAGAACGAAATGTAGTTAACACTGTTAAGGATGCCACAGAGTTGGTATGGATGAAACTATATAAAATATACCCATATAACCTATATCTGGAAACAATAGACCTTATACAAAACAAATATAAGCAACATCTATTACAAGAACAAGTTGATGCCTTTCGCTTTGGTATCAGTCCCATCAACAATAGGCCAGCCCCGGAAATATACATCCTTGTAATTGGAGAGACTGCGCGTTATGACCATTTTGGGCTTAACGGTTACTACCGCAATACCACGCCATTGTTGGAGCAGCAAAAGAATTTAATAGAATATGATAGCGCATTTTCACAGGCCAATCTCACTTCAGCATCTCTCCCCTTAATGGTTACCCGCGCAACAGCAGACCAACCTCAATTAGCATTTGCAGAGAAATCTCTTCCAGAGGCATTCAAAGAAGCCGGAGCAAAAGTTGGTTGGATTACCAAACAAGCCCCTTATCCCTTTGTTGAGCGAATTATGGGTAGTTGTGATTACGCATACTCATATGCCAAAGGCATTGATGTGGATGCCAACTACGATGGGGAAATGATAGAACAGTTGCGCGAATATACCGAAGATACTACACAATTTTTTGTACTACATTCGCTCGGATGTCATTTTCGCTACGAGCAAAGATATCCAAAAGAATTTGAACAATATCTACCTGTTTTTGGTAAGACATTCAGTTATTCTTTAATTTCAGAATCAAATAAAGACAAATTGATTAACGCATATGACAATGCCATCCTATATACTGACTATTTCTTGAATGAACTCATTGAATACACAGACAGCCTCAATCGACCTGCCGTTATCTTATACATGCCCGATCATGGCGAGAGTTTTTGGGATGACGAGCGAAAGTTATCACTACATGGTTCGTATCAAGTCACCGAATATGAATACCATGTACCACTCTTTGTATGGTATTCCGACGAATACTACGCCCTACACCCTGATAAAGTGATTTATCTTCAACAAAACAAAAAGACACCCGTATCATCGGATGTCTTATTCTACTCATTACTTGATTTGGCAGAGATCTCTTCTATTGTAGATTCCACACGTAGTATTTGTTCTCCCTTCTTACAAAGAACTGATTCTTTCCCCATCATCACAGGTTCCGGAGAAACCAAGTCTTTTTGCGTTTCCAAATCTGCTAACCCTTGATGAGTTTCATGAACTCTTCGCGGGTTTTGGCTTGGTTGAAAACGCCGGTGAAATCGGAGGTGACGGTCATGGCATGTTGTTTTTGGACACCACGCATCTGCATACAGAGGTGTTCGGCCTCGATGACAACCATCACTCCTAAAGGATTCAAGGTGTTTTGGATACAATCCTTAATCTGGGTTGTCAAACGTTCCTGCACTTGCAAACGGCGAGCATACACATCTACTACACGAGCAATCTTGCTCAGGCCGGTGATGCGACCGTTAGGGATATAGGCTACGTGCACTTTGCCGAAGAACGGCAGCATATGATGCTCGCAGAGCGAGTAGAAATCAACATCCTTAACCACTACCATCTGGCGGTAATCTTCCTCAAACAAAGCCGAGCGGAGAATAGCCTCCGGATTTTCGTTATACCCTTTGCAGAGAAACTGCAAAGCTTCGCCTACACGGTGCGGCGTTTTTTGCAATCCCTCGCGCTGGGGGTCTTCGCCTATCTGACCAAGCACTGTTGTCACCGACCGTGCGATGGCATCCGTCACCTCCGGACGGCTATGAAATTCCTGTAGATTCATTTCAATACTTTGATTTGATCACGTACAATATAGGTATCGCCCAATAGCGAAGGGAACAAACTGACTACCTCTTTTTTATATATCCTTGCCTCGTCATAAGTACGGAAATCGCCAATACGCACCTTCCAGAACGGAGGGACATACTGTACATAGACCGTCTGGCTGAGTTGGTCTTTCAGTCTTTCCTCCAGGCGTAGCGCTTCCGCTTTGGCTTTCTGTTGCTGGTTGCTGGAATAGACCTGCACGCGATAGCCTGTTATCTCAATCCATTCCTCGCCGCCCTCGACAGCCGCTTGCAGGAGACGTGCGACTGCCGAGTCCTGCAGCACTTGCACGCCAGGCATCGAGTCCAAGAGATTGGGTGTTACCCGTGGCGACACTGAATCTCCGGCAAGTGTGTCGGCCTGAATGCTTGTAGAATCTACAGCTACCATTAATGTGTCCTCCGCATACAGAACGGGCAGTGTAAATACGATAGAGATTACTATAAACAATCTTTTCATATACATACTTTTTAATATCTGAACGAACTACCTCCGACGAACTCACGCAGCAAGGATGTAGGCGGAATCTCGCGTTCGGGGATAGGAATGAAATACTGCAGAAACTTCAGCAAACGGTGCGCCTCGGTATATTCCTCACAAAACTTGGGCACCTCCTGCAGAATCGGCTCAGCGTGGCGTTTGAGTACTGCGAATTCGAAAATCAGTGCGGAATTGAACATCACATCAGCCTCTTCCTGGAAGGGATAGACCCATTTCATCTCTCCACGTACAACGCTCGGAAGGCGTGCGATTGTCTCGCGCGCAGAGAAATTGCGGTACTTATAGTCTCGCACTATTCGTCGGAGCAAACGGATATCCGTAGTAGGAATCCAGTTGTGGTTGTCAATATTGATGGTCGTCAGCGCAGAGACATATATTTTGAATGTCAGGCTGTGATCCACATCAGGCAGGACACAAGGATTGAGCGCATGCAGCCCTTCGATAATCAGCACCGAATCTTTGTGCAACTGCAGTTTGCGCCCGTCAAAAACACGTTCTCCTTTGGTAAAGTCATACGTAGGCAGTTCCACCTCTTTGCCGTCCAGCAAGTCGTGCATCTGCCGGCGGAAGAAAGGCAAGTCAACGGCATTTACATTCTCGAAATCCCATTCGCCGCTCTCATCACGCGGCGTGTCCACACGGTTGACAAAATAATCATCCATACACACGACTTGCGGCCGGATGCCATCCACCAGCAATTGTATCTGCAAACGCTTGGAGAAAGTGGTCTTGCCGCTGGAGGAGGGCCCGCTGATAAATACAAACTTAGGCCGTTTATCCGCTATAGCGTCAGCTATCTGCGCCACTTTCTTCTCATGGAGAGCCTCAGCCAGCCGAATCATCTCAAAAGATTTCTTAGCTTTGCAGGCAATATTGAAATCATTGACATTATTGATACGCAGAAGTTTGTTCCAGCGGTTGTATTCGCGGAAGATAGAGAACATTTTCTCCTGCGGGATTGAGTTCTCCAACACCGTAGGCTTGTTACGATTGGGGATACGCAACAACATTCCATCCTGAAAAGGCTCAAGATCGAACACTTTGATATAGCCTGAACTGGGCAACAGCACATTGGTATAATAATCGATATAATCGCCCATGCGGAAGTAGCGGCAATAGGGATTGCCGAGAGTCTCGAAGATCGAGCTCTCGTTGTTGAACCGTGCCGTGAACATGCGGATAACCTCTTTGGTCTGTTTCTCTTCCTCGTAGATAGGTCTGTCCTCTGCAACAATCTGTTGCATGCGCTGTTTGATAGCAGCAATCATCTGCGGAGTCAAGGTAGGAGCAGGCACCTCATCGTTTGTCTGCTCTGCATGCCACTGCAGGGTACAGTAATACCCCTTGCTAATAGGATGCTCGATACGCAGGTCGGCACGGGGATACAGTTCATTAATAGCGCATGCCAATACCATATTCAGTGTCCGCACATACGCACGCATGCCACTGGGTGAACTGGCATCCAGAAACTCTACATCCTTGGGTTTATACAGCAGAAAATCCAAGTTCTCTACCTTGTAATTGACATGCGCAGCTATGACGGGATAGGGCAATTGGACTCCCAACCGCTCTTTGAGTTCAATGAGCGAAATGCCGCGCGGCACCTCATGATAACTGTGCGTGTTCTTGCAGTAGATAGTGATGGTAGGCTTCATAAGACAATTATTGGTGATTGGTGATTTGGTCAATCTGTAATGCCTGTTGCAATAATGATGCCATTTCGCTCAGACGGATCTGATTGGCGGCATCAGAGATGGCATTGTCGGGGTTAGGGTGCGTCTCCATGAACAATCCGTCTATGCCGACAGCGAGTGCGGCGCGCATGAGGTGGGGAACCATCTCGCGGTTGCCGCCGGTGACACCTGACTGTGCGGAGGGTTGCTGTACCGAGTGGGTGGCATCAAAGACAACCGGACATCCAAAGCGTCGCATTTCCACCAACGAAGTCATGTCCACCACCAGCCTTCCGTAGCCGAACGATGAGCCGCGTTCGGTGAGCCAGACTCTGCCCGACTGAGAGGCAGAGGGTGAGACCTCGTTGATTTTCGCTATCGCTCCCCCCATATCCCACGGTGCCATGAACTGACCTTTTTTGACGTTAACTATTCTTCCTGTACGTGCAGCAGCCTGCAGCAAGTCCGTCTGGCGGCTTAGAAAAGCGGGGATTTGCAACACATCAGCCACTTCAGCTACCGTTGCGCATTGCCAGCTCTCATGCACATCAGTCAGGACAGGCAGCGAGAACTGCGTCTTGACATCCTGCAGGATTTTGAGTCCTTTGTCCATTCCGATACCTCGTGGCGAAGATGCTGTACGATTGGCTTTGTCGTACGAAGATTTGAAGAACAGCCGGATGCCCAAGTCCTCACAGAGTCGCTTGAGTGTCTCTGCCGTCGTCATGACGATGTCTCTATTTTCAATGGCACACGGGCCGGCGATGAGGAACATAATATAATGGAGAATAGCGAATGGACGATTATTCTACAGACTTGAATGCGCGAGCCCACTGAACTTTCAGTTTGCCTTCGCCGCCTTTTTCGTTGGCAGGCAAGAAAGCCTGTGCCAGATAGAACATTTTCTCATGCGGCAGGGAGTTCGGCACACGCAGTATCTCCATATCATTGACATACCAGACAAGTTCTTTCTTGGTCCAACGCAGGGTATAGACGTAGTACATCGAGCGGAGCATACCGGTCAGCGGAGCCAACTGTGTCTTTTTGCCGTCAACCAGTCCTACGTAGTGGATATTACCATCGTAGAAATAGAGTGCTGCCATCGGTTTCTTGGGGTCTCCGGTACTCAGGCCGAAGAAGGTATGTCCCGTCCCATGGCAGCGCACTTTAGCCATAAACATTCCCTCCTCCTGACTGAAAGCCTCGCGGGTGTTCATCACATCCGAGGTATAAGGGAACACATGCTCGATGAAACCCTTCTTCTCATCCCAAGCCAGCGCTTTCCTGCTCTCCTCATGCGTCTCGATATCCATACGTCCTTCGGCAAAGAAGGTATTTTTCCCGCCGTTGTAGGCCTGCAGTTCATTGGTACGCGAGTGTCCGTCCTTCATCGCCGGATTGGCGTAGCCGAAACCGGGTTTCCAGTTCTTGGGCGAAGACATATCATCGTCAAAAGCCGGACGGAACAGTTCCGCCCAGTCAATGCGCTCCTCACGCTGCGCGAAATAGAACTTGATATCATCCGATTCAGCCAGTTCCTCAAAGCGCTGTTCACGCTGATAATCAATCGAGTGTTCCCAGCGTTTGGCATCCGCCCAGAAGGCGTTGCGTTTTTGGAACTCCTCGGTTGAGGTTTCCTGCTCCAGCGCCGTCAGTTCCTTGAGTTCGTCGGAATTGAGCACGCGCAGATAGTTCTTGTAGAACTGCGAGCGGAAAATAACATTGAACATTCGCAATTCTGCTGATTTCAAACGCTCCTTCAGACTACCTATCTTCCGAAACTCCTCGCTCTCACGAAATTCCAGAAAAGCCAAGAATGTAGGATTGTTCAGCGCAGCTTTATACCCCTTCATTGAGACAGAAGAAGACAGTTTGTCCAAACGGCTCATTTTCCGTCCTTCTTCAGTATCCTTGTACCGGATTCCTTTCAGTTCGGTTTTGCGGGTCTGGAAAGCCGGTTCTTCTATCTCTTTTTTGAGTTTGAGATACTCCGCCAATTCAGGCGATTTTTCTATTTCACGCCAGCGCTTGACACGCTCCTGCATGTCATATATCGTTTTCTCGAACTGCTCAGTAGAGAGCATTTTTCCTGTCAGTCGGGCTGTGAATAAGTTCATACTCGGTTTATGATTTATAATTTATAATTTAAGATTTCTTGGTACAGTTCATCCAGCGACTCAACGAATAGGGGTTTGTACGCCTCCTGCTCAGGAATAAACCGGAGGGCACGCATCTGCTCTATCTGCGTCATCAAAGGGTTGTAGAACCCCTTATAATTGACCACGAAAAGCGGTTTATGGTGTTCGCCTACTGTTCCGCTGGCAGCCACGTCCATCATTTCGTCCAGTGTGCCATAACTGCCAGGCAGACAGACAATCGCGTCAGCCAGATGACGCATCACCTGCTTGCGCTCAGCCATCCCCATCACGTAGTACAGTTCATCGCAGTTATCCGCCAGTCTTCCTGCCGCTTTGATACGCGGAGGTATAACGCCTATCACCATAGCGCCAGCCGCCTTGGCGGCATTACTGGTGCGCGACATCAGTCCTCCCGTAGCACCGCCGTAAACCAGCGTGTGACCCTGCTCGCCAATCCAGCGTCCCAGTTCATCACCTAAAGCCAGATACTCATCAGGAATAGTATCTTTCGCCGAACAATATACAGCAATTTTCATAATTACGAATTACGCGTCAATATTTGCGTAGGTGGCGTTCTCTTCGATAAACTCGCGGCGCGGAGCGACATCGTCGCCCATCAGCATGGCAATCGTACGATCCGCCTCGGCAGCATTCTCGATAGTTACCTGTTTGAGGAGACGGCGGGACGGATCCATTGTAGTCTCCCACAGCTGCTCGTCGCTCATCTCTCCCAGACCTTTGTAGCGCTGGGTTTTGATCTGTTTCTCATCGCCGTTGCCGTAGTTCTGTATGAATGCCGTGCGCTGCCGGTCGTTCCAGCAATACTCGCTATAGTTGCCTTTCGAGCACTTGTATAGCGGCGCCATGGCAATATAGAGGTGGCCTTGCTCAATCACCTCTTTCATATGGCGGAAGAACAGGGTCATAATCAGCGTAGCGATATGCGCGCCATCGACATCGGCATCCGCCATAATAATCACTTTGTGGTAACGGATCTTGCTGAGGTTGAGTGCCTTAGGATCCTCCTCGGTACCAAAGGTGATACCCAGTGCGGTGAAGATATTTCGCACTTCCTCGCTCTCAAACACCTTGTGCTCCATAGCTTTCTCCACGTTCAGAATCTTACCGCGCAGCGGCAGGATAGCCTGGTGAATACGGTCACGCCCCGTCTTGGCTGTTCCGCCTGCGGAGTCTCCCTCCACAAGGAACAACTCACAATCAGCAGCATCCTTGCTCACGCAGTCGGCCAGTTTGCCCGGCAGCCCCCCACCACTCAACGGACTCTTACGCAGTACGCTTTGGCGGGCATTGCGGGCAGCGATACGTGCCTGTGCGGCCAGGATAACCTTCTCTACTATCTTCTTCGCGTCATCCGGATGCTCCTCCAGATAGTTTTGTAGTGCCTCAGCTACGGCACTCGACACCATTCCGGCAACCTCCGAGTTTCCTAACTTTGTCTTGGTCTGTCCCTCGAACTGCGGCTCAGCCACCTTGACGGAGATGACAGCTGTCAGTCCCTCGCGGAAATCGTTCGGATCAATGGTGGAGTTACCCTCTTTGTCTTTGAGTTTGGCTTTCTCCAGCATCTTGCTCTCCTCGGCATATTTCTTCATCACGCGTGTGAGCGCAGCGCGGAATCCGGCTACGTGCGTACCACCCTCAATGGTGTTGATGTTATTTACATACGAATGGACATTCTCGTTGAAGTCTGTATTGTAAATCATCGCCACTTCCACAGGCGTGCCGTATTTGTCGGTATTCAGATGAATCACCTCGCTAATCAGCGGAGTACGCGTGCCGTCGATATAACGGACGAATTCACTCAAACCTTTCTCCGAATAGAAACGCTCACGCTTGTCGCCAATCACTTTCGTACCATCCTCAAGCTCCGTTTCCACTTTCACGCGCTTATCCTTCAGTATAATAGATATTCCTGCATTCAGGAACGCCAGTTCGCGCATACGATTGGCGAGTATATCCCATTGATAGACTGTCTCGGTGAAGATGGTATCGTCCGGCCAGAACTGCACGAACGTACCGGTCTTGCGTTGTTCCCAGTTTCCTACAGCCTCCGCCTCGGTGATCACATGCACCGGTGCCAGCGGCTTACCCTTCGCATAATCCTGGCAGTGGATCTGACCGTTGCGGTAAACCTCCACATGCATCTTGGTCGAGAGGGCATTCACACAACTGACACCCACACCGTGCAGGCCGCCCGAGACCTTGTAGCTGTCTTTGTTGAACTTGCCACCCGCATGCAGCACGGTCATCACCACCTCCAGAGCACTCTTATGCTCCTTGGGGTGCATATCTACCGGGATACCCCGACCGTTATCCTGCACCGTAATGGAGTTGTCCTCGTTGATATGCACCGCTATCTCCGTACAAAACCCTGCAAGCGCCTCGTCAATGGAGTTATCCACCACCTCATAAACCAAGTGGTGCAAACCTTTCTGAGAGATGTCGCCGATATACATCGCCGGACGTTTGCGTACTGCCTCTAATCCTTCGAGCACTTGAATACTCGAACCGTCATACTTCTCTTTTTCTTCCATTAGTGTGTATTATGATTTTATATATTCACGACTATTCATGCACGCGCGCGTCCGAGCGCACACGCAATCCGACTGCAAAGATACAACTTTTTTTTGACATATGCAAATAAAAAAGCAAAAAAGTGCCATAGAAAGTGTTTTTTCGGATTTTTCGGATTATCGAGCATTGCGTAAGCCCCGACTTTCCTCCGATATACTCCCGATGTACTCCCGATATTACCCCGATAAGGTATGAACTATTAGTGACTGAACGAAGGAATCTGCATGAGCGCGGCGTAGAAAGCGTCAGGCGACAGATTGGAGGCGGCGATGACGCGTGTCTTGTAGGAATAGACGGTATTGATGCTATAATCGAGGATTTGGGCGATAACTTCGTTGTGAGTGATGCCCAGACGGATGAGCGCAAAGATACGCAGTTGGGCGTTGAGCAGTTCTTCTTTTTTGAGGACGATTTGTTCTTCGGGCCTCAGCAGTGCATTGAAATCCTGCACAAAGGTAGGGTAAAGGCTGAGGAAAATGGTGTCTATCTGGTGGTCAAGCACGGTGCGCTGCATACGGGCGTCAGCGGCTTTGGGTACTGTCATCAGTTCGCTCCAGCGGCGGTTGACGGCAGATTGTCTTACCTCCTGCTGGTATTGCAGGACAGCGCTGATATATTGCGAGCGGGAGGTAAGAAGCGTACCCAGCAGTTCTTCCTTCAGTTTGTTCGCCTCCAAAAGACTCTGGTTCATTCCGTCAATCGTTGCCTGCGCCGCATGGACAGCTTTGTTTTTACGTACCAGAACTGTAATGCCTCCCATTCCTATTACCAGCAGCACCACTACAACAGCCAGCAACCCCCATGCCAGACGCTGCTGAAACCGTATTTGCGAGAGCATTCTCTCCTCGATAATAGGCAAACTCTGGGCGATTCCTACCTGCCTATGACGGGCGTGGTAACGCGTGGCATCCTGCATTGCCAAATGAATATAACGGTCGGCCGCCTCCGTCTCGCCTGCCTCAAAAAGCATCTCTGCTATATACCGCAGTGCAACCGTCTCGTAGGTAGAGGAACGAATATCACACACAGCGGCTCGAACATAACAATCAAAAGCCGCATCATCATTGCCTGTCAGTCGGTAGAGGTAAGCCAGAGTACTTAGAATGATAGCCTCGTAATGCACCGACGGCTGCGTGACATTCAGGGCGGTTTGCAGACGCTCGATAGCAAGTGTATGATTAGCCTCATGCATATCAAGCATGGCCCTGCTATACCAATAACGAGCAGAGTCTGCAGGAGTGAGATAACTCAGTAACTGATGGTTCAGGCGGTTAGCTTGTCTGTTGTACTCAGCACCTATAGCTCCGCCGGCATTGTCCGCAAGATCCCACAGTAAACGCACATACACCAAATAGTACTCTCTAAGCAGCAGCGAATCGGTCGAGCTCCACTGCTCTAATATATCTGCAGACTCTTTGAACAGGCCACCTGACAGATATACAAATGCACGGTCTAACTGCACCTCTGCTTGCTCGGATGCGGTGGCTTCACGCTCCATCAAATCAATATAAATAAGGGCAGTATCGTAGTTATACGATCTATATTCTTCATATAAATTTCGATAGATTGTATAGGCGCTGTCAGAGATGGCAGCAGAATGGTTGAGACTGTCTATCCTGGCACGTTTCATATCTTCTATTGCAGAGCGCATTGACAGGGCGTTTTCTAATATCGCCATTTCATCTTTTACATTGTTAATCAACGCGTTACAGTTACGCGCTGTAAGCCATATAGCAGCCAAAAGAAAGAGACACTTTTTCATATCTATACCATTTGCGGTGCAAAGATAATAAATCTTTTTTATAATACCAAATTTATAGCAAAAAAGAGAGAATTTTTCTTGATTTTTTTGATATTTTTTGCATATGCGGGAAATAAGCAGTACCTTTGTAACAAAATTCAACAAATACCATGAAAAGAGTTCTCTATGCTTTTATTCTCAGTATTGTTTTAGTAGCATGCGTTCCATCTACCGAAATCAGCTCGCCGGATGGCAACCTGACTGTACATTTTGAGCAAACACAGGACGGTGGTATCGGCTATAGTGTCAAGCGCAACGGACAATCAATCATAACTCCTTCGCCCCTCGGTTTTCAGGCAGAGGGACAAGAACTTGGCAAAGGCTTTCGGATACGAGGTACCAAAAAGAAACATTATGACTCTGTATGGGAAACCGTTTGGGGCGAGGAACGTTTCATAAGGGATAATCACAATAGTCTGGTAGTGAGTCTGGAGCACGAAAGCGGCATCATGATGGATGTCGAGTTCCGTGTGTTTGATGACGGTTTTGCTTTCCGCTATCTTTTTCCAAAGCAGCCGCAGCAGGAGCTAACTATTACGGATGAGTTGACCGCTTACCGTTTTGTGCAAGAGGCGCAAGCGTGGTCAATCCCATGGCGGACAGAATACTACGAAGGGCTGTGGCACAAAGTGCCAATCAATGGCGCGGTCAGAGACCAAGACGGTTGGGCGAAAGGCGAATGTACAAAGGACACCTTGTGTTCACCGATTACAATTGAGTTTGCGGACGGAAGCTATGGTTTTGTGCACGAAGCGGCACTGACTGATTATCCCGCGCAGAATCTGTACATCCGCGAGGGTGCGCTGCGCACGTACCTCACCCCATGGTTGCAGGACGGTCAGACTACAGCCGTCAAAGCTTATATCTCATTACCTTTTGAAACGCCGTGGCGGTTTGTTATTCTTACCAAGACTTTGCCGGAACTGGTAGCTTCACGCATTATGCTTAACCTGAACGAACCCTGCAAGATAGACGACATTTCATGGATCAAGCCTATGAAATTCATCGGCATCTGGTGGGGCATGCATATCAAGACCATGACCTGGGAGCAAGGACCCAAGCACGGTGCCACCACAGCAAACATGGAGCGGTATATGCATTTTGCCAAAGAGCATGGTATTCAGGCTGTGCTGGCCGAGGGCTGGAACATAGGCTGGGAAGACTGGAAGCATTTCGATTTCACCACGCCTTATCCCGACTGGGATATGGATTACCTGAGCCGTCTGGCAGATAGTCTCGGCGTGCAGATTGTCGGCCACAACGAGACCGGCGGTAATGCGGCGGACTACGAGGCGGTATTGGACGAGGCGTACACCTATCACCAAGCGCATGGTATTCATGCCATCAAGACCGGCTATGTATCACCCGTCATACGCACTATGGACGGTCTGCAGTGGAACAAAGGTCAGTCGGGTGTCCGCCACTACCGCAAAGTGGTTGAGACCGCCGCCCAATACCGCATTATGATTGACAATCATGAGCCGGTGATGCCTACAGGTCTGCAACGCACCTACCCTAACCTCCTGACGCAGGAGGGAGTACGCGGTCAGGAATGGAACGCCTGGAGCACCGACGGCGGCAACCCTTGCGAGCATGTGACTGTGCTGCCGTTTACACGCATCATGGCAGGTTCGGTGGATTTCACACCGGGTGTGTTCCATTTCGAGAATCCCGGTTACGCACTTGATCCTACCGGCACAAAGGGCTCTGCCGGAAGGGGCAACACACCAAGGGTACACAGTACCCTGATGAACCAACTCGGTTTGTTTGTTTGCTTCTATAGTCCGCTACAGATGGCATGTGACCTGCCGGAGCATTATACGGAACACGCCGATGCATTCCGTTTTATCGAACAAGTGCCGTGCGACTGGGAGCGTTCGCTACTCGTGGACGGCAAGATAGGCGATTACTGCGTTTTCGCGCGACAAGGCCGCGGGACAGACAACTGGTATATAGGCGGTATCACAGACGAGGAAGCCAGGGAAGTGAATGTGGAGCTAAAGTTCCTTAATGGCGCGGTCAATGACCGAGACGGTTGGGCGAATGGCGAAAGTACAAAGTACAAAGCAACAATCTACCGCGATGCGAAGGATGCGGACTGGCTCACGCGTCCGTATGCCTATACAATAGAGGAGAAGGAACTCTCCGCCTCAGATACCCTGCATATCCATATGGCTCCCGGAGGCGGTTTCGCCGCAATCGTCACACCCATCCACTAAAGAAGATGAAAAACAAAAGACACATACTACTCTTAGCGTGCATGATCAGTGCGGCTAACTTGACCTCACATGCACAAGTATGGCTCTTCTCCACGGATGAACAAGAGCGCGGGTACTACAACCGTCCCTACGAACGCTACGAAGCGGAACAAGATTACTGTACTGCCGCAGGATGCTTTCTATCTCCTTCCGATGATCAGCGCGACCTCCAGAGCGAGGCATCGCACCAGCAGGCACTACAACTCAACTCGCCATACGATAGCGTCAGTTGGGTCGTCCACGCCCCCGGTAACGGACTCACACTGCGTTTCTCACTGCCTGACTCGCCAGAGGGACTCGGCACAACAGACCAACTATCCGTCTTTGCCGGTAACGAACAGGTGGGCTTGCTACAGCTCGACAGTCGTTGGGCATGGCAATATTGCAATGCTAATTATCCGCAGAATGAACCCTTGTCCGGCAATGTGATTATACGTATGCGCTTTGACGAGGTACACACCATCCTCACACGCACCATCGCAAGCGGAGAGAGACTCACACTGCGGAAAACCCACGACAACAACATAACCTGTACTATTGATTTTGCCGAACTCGAACCCGTGCCCGACAAAGTACTCTTTGACAACATTGAGGCGGACAACAAAATCGCATTCGATGGCACCGGCGACATAGCTGATTTCATTGCTCAGCACGAGGGACAGACCATCTATATCCCCGAGGGACGATGGCAGACCCCCAAACGAATCTACCTGCGCAACCGTCAGGGCACAAGGCTTCTCGGCGCAGGGATGTGGTATTCCGAAATCTATTTCTCCGCTCCCTCCGACAACCCATCCACCTATTCCAACCGAGGTATAGAAGCTTCCGCAGACAGTTTGGTGGTGGAGGGAATTTATTTCAATACAGCCGGACGACAGCGGTATTACAATCAGGAGGACTCCAAACAGGTAGGCAAAGCGTTCATGGGCGGATGGGGAACAGGTTCTGTTATACGTCATTGCTGGGCTGAGCACTTCGAATGCGGGGCATGGATAGCCGATTATTCGGGCAAGACATCCCAAGACCTGGTGGTCGAGCATTGCCGTTTCAGAAACAACTATGCTGACGGGCTCAACTGCTCGCAGGCAAGTAATGGACACCGTGTGCGTTTCTGCTCTTTCCGCAACAACGGAGACGATGACATGGCATCATGGAGTACAGGCAGACGGTGCTATAACATTGAGTTTAGTTATTGTACTGCCGAGAACAACTGGCGAGCCTCTTCGCTCGGATTCTTCGGAGGAACCGCCCCCTCTGCGCATCACATTGCTATCTTCGACGCCATCGAATGCGGAGTGCGCGTCAATGCTGATTTCTCCGGCACAGGATTTGATGACAACACGGCTGTTGAGATACACGATGTCACCATCTCTCACTGCGGATGTGTCAGCGGCAGCAAGGGACAGAGCGGAGACTTCTGGGGGAATGCACAGGGAGCTGTCAACATAGGCAATACGCAGTATTATAACGTGCCCAATGTGCATCTGTCGAATATCGATATACTCGATTCACGGGGAAATGCTATGTATATACGCTCTTCAGGAGGACGAAACGTGAGCGGACTCATACTGGATAACATCCGCATTGACGGCGCAAAGGGATATGGTATCTACTATAGCGGAGCAGTAGGAAACGTTACCTACTGCAATATCTCATTCACCAACTGTCTGCGCGGCAACGAGAGCGCACACATGCCCGCATACATAATTGACCTCTGCGACGAAGAACACCAGGCCCTTCACAATGCATCTGAAGAAAGCGTCGAAGTGGATTATTACGACCTTTTAGGACGAAAAGTAAGTACTTTCTTACCAAACTCGCTATACATACGAGTACCAAAACACTCCATTTATTAACCATTTAAATTTTCAAACGTATGAAAAAGTTTTTCTTTTTTGTTGCTGCTTCATTGGTAAGCGCAACTATGTTCGCTCACACGCTGAACAATCCTGTAGGTGCTGATGATCGCTACATCGTTAAGTACGACTGCCAAGCAGGTCAGTTTGCACAGGCCAACGACATGGAACTGGACGAGACCTTTGTCTTTGCCGTAGATGTTACCGGTACTTGGCTGGAGAACTGGCTCAAAGACACTCCCGCTGCCGAGGGTGCAAGCCGTGGCGTGGCTATCAACAAATGGACAAGCAGAGGTGATGTTAGTGGTGATACTAACCGTATGAAACAGATCAGCGGTAACATCTGGGGAATGACAGTCAACTATGCGCAGATTGCTACAGCTGATTTCTCCGAGTCATTGAAAAAAGATTCTATCCTTTATGTTTACGCTCAGCTCTTCGGTTTTGAGTACACTGCTGACAATCCCGGTGCCGGTTGGTGGATGTGGGCTGACCAAGATGTCGCTACCACTCAGGCTGACGGAGCCGACTGCCTCTTCACCTTTGCTCCTTATACGGGTACGAAAACCTCTGACCTCCTTTATGCAGACGACTTTGAGGATGGCGATATCTATGGTTTCCAGGTAACAGGCTATGCCGCTCCCTGTATTGAGATAGCTGCCGGTATTGAAGATGTTGCTGTTGAGAGAAAAGGCAACAAGTATATTGAAAACGGAACCCTCTATATCATTCACAACGGCGTGAAATACAACGCTCTGGGTGTAGAAATTAAATAATTTGAACTATGAATAGGAGACACTTATTCGCTGTTATTAGTTGTCTTATATGGGTTGCTGGCGTTTATGCCAAACCCATACGGGGAATAGTCTCGGATACCTCCGGCGAGCCGGTTATCGGCGCCACTGTAGTGGTAGAGGGATCCGGCAACGGTACAGTCACTGACAATGACGGAGCCTTCACCATTGAGGTGCCTGTCGACGGTGTGATAAGTGTCTCCTATATAGGTTTCACGCCCCAACGCATTCGCGTGCGTTCTGACAGAGACGCTTACACCATTGTATTGGCAGAAGATACCAAGGTGCTCGACGATGTGATTGTAGTGGGCTACGGTACGCAACGCAAGAGTGACGTGACCGGTGCAATCGCTTCCGTCAGCTCGGCAGAAATAGCGAATTTCTCATCCAAATCGCTGGCAGAAAGTTTGAGCGGTCTGGCTGCCGGAGTACAGGTTACCAAAGGAAGCGGTGCTCCGGGAGAAGCGGCAGATATTATCATCCGTGGCGCAGGAAGTCTCAACGGGATGGCGCCGCTATATGTGGTGGATGGCGTGGCGCAGGACGCCGGATTTAATTTCAACATGCGTGACGTAGAGTCTATCGAGATTCTCAAGGATGCCGGTTCTGCCGCTATCTACGGCTCCAAAGCGGCAGGAGGCGTGATACTCATTACTACCAAGAAAGGCCATTCTGAGCGCACTCAGGTGGACATCAACGCACGCGTGGGATGGCGGAATGTGGCATCTAATATCCACCTGCTCTCCACACCTGATTGGATTCGCGCACGCGACGCATGGGGGACGGGTTCTACTCTGGACGTACTGGGAGTCACCAGCGTCAACGACCTTCCTGATACCGATTGGATGCGTGTCATGTACGGCACGGGCATAGAGCAGGAATATAACGTCTCGGCGTCCGGTGGAGGTGAGAAAACCAAGTTCTTCCTCAGTTTCGGAGTGCTGGACGAGAAAGGGACATACATGGACACGCGCGCTACGCGCTATTCGCTGCGCGCAAACATTGACCACAAAATGGGTAAACATGTCTCGTTTGGCGAGGCAATTTATGCCTCGATGACTTCTACCAACCCAGCCACTTCATCGTCTATCTACAATCATACCATCCCCTTCCGCACTGTCCCTGTGGCGGAGGTCTTTGACGAGAACGGAGATTATGCACAAACGCCTATGTCGGTAGGAAGCGGTCCAAACTTCGCCGGTCTGGAGGCGGCCTACCATGCCTACCAGGATCGCAACTACAGCGTGCGTGCACAGGCGTATTTGAATGTGGAATTCATACCAGGTCTCGTTTGGCGTACTACCGGTTCAGCGGCTTTAGGAGCTTATTCCAACCGGCATTTCACCGAATACAAGGATTTTGGACCCGTTCAGGTCGGTGTAGATGGCGGCACACTCAGATCGCAGGCAGGAACCAACCTGAGCCTAATGTTTAATACCCTACTCACTTACGAGCACACATGGTTGGAAGCCCACCATTTCAAGGTTATGGGTGGCACCGAGTGGTGGCGCGCGGACGGGTACGATCTCTCGGCTACTGCCTACGGTTTCTCCGTGCCTGTAGCTTCATCTATTGCACTCGGCTCTGCCGGCCCTACTAAGGATGCTTCGGATGGCATCCCTCAGGAGAGACGAGGCTCGGTATTCGCGCGTATCAATTATGATTACAAAAGTCGCTATCTCTTGGCTGCCAACTTCCGTGCGGACGCTTCAGACCGCTTTGTCAAGAAACACCGTTGGGGGTTCTTCCCATCTGTCAACGCAGGTTGGCGCATGAGCGAAGAAGACTGGCTGAAGGATGCCGCTGGAGAATGGTTGTCCAATATCAAGATACGCGCCAGCTGGGGAATCCTTGGCAATGATAATATCGCCCAATATATGTATATGTCCTCCTACTCGCTCAGCGGTGTCAGTCATGCATTTGACAACTCTTCCGTAGGACAAACCGGCGCGTGGATTGCTGTGCTGGGCAATGAAGACCTCAAATGGGAGGAAGTCAATCAGGTTGATGTGGGACTTGATTTGGGATTCTTTAATAACCGTCTCACATTCACTTATGACTATTACAACCGTCAGACGCGGGACATGCTTTATCAAGGCTCGTTATGCCTGACCGGTGGAATGAGTTATTATTTCAACTCTGACGACCCCGCCAATACTGTTCCCGTCTATTTCAATGCGGGTATGGTGGAGAACCAGGGACACGAGATATCTATCGGCTGGAATGACCGCAAGAATGATTTCTCCTATGGAATCAGCGTGAATATGTCCTTCAACTCCAATCTCGTCAAACAGGTGGGCGACAAACCGGGAGCCACTACTATAGACAAGGGGCTTGACTCCGCATGGCCGCTCCTCGCACGCACTGAAGATGGCTACGCTATGTCAATGTTCTATGGATACAAAGTGCTTGGTATCTTCCAGAACCAGGAGGAGGTTGACCGATACAATCAGTACGCACTGGATAGTTGGAGACAGAACAATCCCAATCACCCCTACGGTTATGCCGCTAACGGACAGCCGCTCACTGCTGACGGCAAGGAGATGGGCATCTTCTACCAAAATCAGTACACAGGCGTGGGGGATCTCATCTATGATGACAACGGGCTGGGACGCGTCTCGCCTTCGTCACGTAAGTATATCGGCAATCCATGGCCTAAGATGACACTGGGCATGAACCTCAATTTTGCATGGAAGGGTTTTGACCTCGCGTTGGTTTTCCAGGGCGCGTTCGGTTTTGATGTCATGAATCTTATCAAACCTTACACGCATATGTTTATGTCCGACAACACTACCGCTGCCATTTTCACCACCTCCTGTTTCGGAAAGGACAACACTACTATCACCTCCGATCCGCGCGTAGGATTCCTCAACGAGCACAATTCAGTCATTGGTGACGGAGCCGCCAACCGCAATTACTCGACGGTGTCGGGGTATCTGGTAGAGAAAGGCGATTACCTCAAACTCAAGAATCTCTCTTTCGGTTATACCCTTCCGCAAAAATATAGTCGGCGCGCGAAAATGGAGAAACTGCGTATCTACTTTTCGGCGCAGAATCTGTTCACTATCACTGCCTATTCGGGCATAGACCCCGAGATTGGCGGCAACTGTCTGATGTACAATGTTGATCATCAGAACCGTTATCTGCCCTCACGCTTGTATAGTTTTGGATTGGATGTCTCATTCTGATAACAGAAAATGCTCATTATGATAAAAAAATATCTATCTGTTTTGACTACGGTAGCACTGCTCTTCACAGGCTGCAAGGATTTCTTTACTATAGAGAACCCCCAGACACTCTCTACCGCCAATTTTCCGGCCACGATGGAGCAAGTGGATCAACTCGTTACTGCTGCGTACGCACAGGATCATGCTATCGGCACCTATGCTTTCTATTGGTTTCCAATGGGTATCTATCTCTACGACCACACAACCGACATCTACGGTTCGTACGACGAGCGTGCCACCTCCCAGGACAACTATACGGCCATTGACTCAAGGTATATAACCACCACTTATACCGACCTCTGCAAATGGGCCAAACTTGCTACTGCGGGTATCGAGGGAATCGCTTTCTACCGTTCACACGCAGCCAAAATGACGGAACAGGAACAACTTGATTATATGCTCGGTCAGTGTTATTTCAACCGGGCATTGGCGTACTGGCACGCACAGATTTTCTTTGAACTCCAGCCACAAGCATTGGGTTTCCCTATTATCGACACAGTATTGGCGGATGTCGAGGCTCTCAAACAAAGCCGTGCTACGGTCGAGCAGACCTGGCGCTTTATGATCAGCGACTGCAGCCGGGCAGTACAACTGCTCACAGGACATAACTCCGACCCCTTCCGCGCATCCGAGTGGGCAGCTAAGGGACTATTGGCTAAGATATACATGCAGTCGCTTTATCTCTTTCCTGACAATGCTTCCGCAGCGCGTTCTATACTGGAAGACATTATCGCCAATAGTGGCAAAACACTCGCACCGTACGATATATACACAGATATGTTCTTTGGCAACGAAGCCAACGAGCATAATATCGAATCGCTCTACGAGCTGACGATGACCACTAATTACAATCAGGACGGACCTTGGGAGGGCTACACTACGGGGTCGGGGATGCCTATGGTGTATGCACCGTGGTACGTGGATTTGGATATCAGGTTCCGGGCAGGACGAGAGGACCAGATTGACCCGATCACTCAGGAACACGATGTCATCATCAGCAAGAAATCATCCCAGTGGGGCAACAATTTCATTCACGACCGTAACATTGCACGCTTCGGGTTCGGGCATTTCTACGGCGACACTATCCCGCGTCTCACTTTCAACACTGACTACAATTTCAAAGCCCCTCGTTCGCTCAACAACTACCCCTATAAACTAACCAATGACACCTATCGGAGCGAAGCGTTGGCACTCAAGAACGACCCCGCGCGCGTCGATCCACGGCTCAAACTGGTAGCCGGACAGCCTTACGTGGACACTTATATAGATGCAAAAGGCAACACGACAGTCTATGACCGGTCATCCGAGGCCAATAACCGCCCTGATCGTCTGGCTTGGGCGCATCGTAAGTACACCAATATACGCGGCGTAGAGATGGGCTCCGCTCCGTACGGCAGAAACGAATCGTCCGATTGTAATATCTACATCATCCGAATGGCAGATATCTATCTGCTCTATGCCGAACTACTGGCTGACGAGCAACCAGCCACTGCCTTGGAGTATGTCAACAAGGTGCACCGCCGCGCCTACGGCTACTCGCCTCACGACGCTTCGCCCGTTGACTACCTTTCGCTCAGCGACCGCACAAAGGCACTCGAAGATACCGATCCACTCGCCTACAACCCGCTACGCTACGAACGGTGGGCGGAGCTCTTTGCCGAGGGGCAGTGGTGGTTCGACATTCGCCGTTACCGCAATGGCGACAGCGAAGCGGCATACTACAAGGAAACCTCGCACGGACCCATTACATGGAAAGGTGAATGCTCGTACGTGCAACCCATCCCCCAACTGGAGTTGGAGCGCAACCATAATATCAAGCAGTCTGATGGCTACCCGGGTATCTAATTCCTTTCGTCCATTACATTCGCCTTTCACCAAACAGTCTCGGTCACTGACCGCGCCATTAACGGAGTGTATCATCCGGAAGACAGTTGAAGTGGTGGCGGCCGTTATTTTCGACCCCGAAGGGCGTATCTTCGCTACGCAGCGGGGGTACGGCGAGTGGAAAGACTGGTGGGAGTTTCCCGGCGGTAAGATAGAGCCAGGAGAAACGCCCCAAGAGGCGCTTGTCCGCGAGATACGCGAAGAACTGGATGCCGAGATCGAGGTCGGAGAACTGATTCGTACCATCGACTACGACTACCCTGCTTTCCACCTCACCATGCATTGTTTTCGCTGCCACATGGAGGAACGGACCTACGACCCTTCTGCCCCGACCCCGTCTTTTACCCTCCTCGAGCACGAAGCCGCCAGATGGCTCACGCCGCAAGAACTCGACTCACTCCGCTGGCTCCCTGCCGACATTGAACTCATTAACAGTCTGAGCCAGACACCCCAACAGCACTCAATCGACACCCAAGACAGTGGCCTTCCATCTCCCGTAACCAATTACCCCTAACCCCTAACCCCTAACCCCTAACCCCTAACCCGTAACCCGTAACCCATAACCCATAACCCCTAACCCCTAACTCGTAAGAGTGTGGATTTGATTGTTTGAGCGTTGTGGGAGGTGAACCGGAGTGCTCGGAAGCACCTCACAACGACGATTAAGCAAACAAAGACACAAAGTCCGAAGGACTAATAGGCAACTGAGGGGTTTTATGGGTTTTTGTTAAATCTTTAGTGGACACTAGTGTATTCCTGCCTAAAAAGGCTTTTTCCTACCTTAAACGCTTATTCCTGTAAAATAATTTGCATATGTCCCAAAAAAGCAGTACCTTTGTACCGCTTTTGAGAATAGCAAGCAGTGACCGTGACCGCGAAGTACCTTTGCATCGGAATGTAAAACATTTATCCGCACTTTTAATCATCGCACATATACTGTCTGTTTTCATACTAATAATATGCAGTATAACTTAGGTGATTCATAGGTTATTTATAGGTGATTGTTAGGTGGTTGCTTGCTTATCCATAGGTTAGTCTGCTGACCACAGTATAACCTCAGGCTACCCACAGCCCACCAAATCAACATGCTATCCGCCAAGTTTGGCGGATTAACAACTAAACAACCATTATCCCTCTTTGAGCTTAGAGGCGCTCTCAAACCTCGCGATGTAAAGCTCTGCTTTGCAGACCGAATAGCGGGAGCATGGCGAAAGTTCACATGAGCGACAGCGTCGCGAATCGTACTGAGCCATAGCTCGCGCATATGGCAAACGTATCACTCTCCCACCCCTTCGATGAGATCCATGGGGCATTAGGCAGGACGGAAAAGGTTATCAACCGTCAGAAAAAGTACCGCGACGACCGCGGTCGAATCATCCGTGAAGGCATACAGGAAGCGTATGTCGTCAAACACCCGCGCGACTACAGGAAGACCCCGCCCAAAGGAGCCGAACTCGCTGTCGTCAACCTCTGGTCGGAGGCCTGTCGCCGCGCTGCGCAAATCCTCTTTGCCCACCAGTTCTCCCGTCAGCCGGAGGAACAGCAGGAAGCCATGCTCTCTGCCGAACATTTCCACCGCCAACTCTCCCGCATCCCGGACTACTATACCATAGAGGAAGCCCAAACCCTTTATGATGCCTATCGCACCCGTTACCAGGCCCAACTCCCTGCCACCCGCGGCACACGCCCTGATGCCATGGCTCCTACTAATCCCGTCACCGGCTCTGCCAAACGCTATGCCCAGTTCCCCGCCTTCCTCCGCGCCATGCTCTACCACGAACTCCAATCCTAGAACTAAAAATCTTTGATTTTTCTTGCATATGTCAAAAATTATTTGTAATTTTGCACCCGAAAATGTAAAATGGGGAATTGTGTCACCACCGGTGCCCAAATTGTCACACACTGTCACGACAATTAAAAAGTGACAGCAGGCAATGAGTAACCAAGCTGAGCGATTGAAAGACTATTTCGCAAAGTTGTAAGTTACCGACCACCTACCGCCTCACCACCGAGACACTCCAAAAACGCAGAAAATGAAAATGACATTTGATATATTGCAAACCATAGCCCGCTATCGCCAATTGGGCATTGAGGAGCAGATTGATTACAAGAAATTCTACTTGTATTCCATCATCACGCACTCTACCGCCATTGAGGGTTCTACCGTTACAGAGATTGAGAACCAGCTGCTTTTCGATGAAGGTATCACGGCTCCGGGACGCACGTTGCAAGAGCAGATGATGAACCTTGATCTCAAGGCTGCGTATGAGGAGGCGCAAAAGTTAGCAGAGCAACACACTGCCTATAGCGTGGATATGCTCTGCCGTCTGTCATCTATCGTGATGAAAAACACCGGCAACACGTACAACACACCGCTTGGCTCGTTCTCGGCTGCCGAAGGCGAGTTGCGCAAAGTGAATGTAACAGCCGGTTTCGACGGACGCAGTTACTTGGCGCATGAGAAAGTACCGCAGGCTTTAGCGGATTTCTGCAGATGGCTCAATAATGAGCGCAAATCGTTGCCGGAGAAAGCTATCCTTGCTGCCTATCGCCTTTCCTTTATAGTTCATTACCGCTTGGTAACTATCCATCCATGGGCAGACGGTAACGGACGAATGTCACGATTGGTGATGAATATGCTGCAATGGGAGTTCGGGCTCATTCCGGTCAAGGTGCTTAAAGAGCAAAAAGCCGAATATATCCAAGCGCTCAATGATACGCGAGATCAGCAAGATGAATCTATCTTCCCGAACGCGATGCTGCGTCTGCATAACAGCAATTTAAAATCAGAGATTGATGCCTATGTGGCAAGCCAAGAAGCAGATGTCCCTCAAGGTGTCCTTCAAGATGTCCCTCAAGATATAACTGCGTTAATCAAGCGAAATCCAAAGATCACGCGTGAGGAGTTAGCGGAATTGTTGCATGTCAGTGTTAAGACTATTGGTCGCCGACTTGCCAAATTACCGCATATAAAATATGTCGGCAGTGGCTATAGCGGGCACTGGGAGATAATAGAGAAATAGAAAATGGGTTATCTCCACCAATCAATAACTGACTCACTAACGAGACACAAGCGAGACGCAAAAATCCTGCTCTAATAATGTAATGCAAATAAGAATATAAATTTAGGTATGACATCTCTATCACAATTCCGAACGCTCGAGGACCTTGTTTATTGGTTGAACAAGGAAAAGAAGTTGCTGCGAGACATCTTTGGAGATCGCAAGACCCATGTATATTCGATGGATCTGGCGTTGGAATTGGTAGAGCATAATCGCGAACGGATTCAACATTTGATAGATTATGGCGTAATTCACGAAAGTGGAAATTTCTTGGAGTTAGAAGATGTATATCTTAAATTCTTCGAAGACGTGTTAGATGTCAACGAGGAGATTAATATTGCAAGTGTGCAAGAATGTATAGGAACATTGCAAGATAACATCACATATTACCTCAAAGAGACAAACGAAAAACGCAAGTTTAGCTATTTATATACGATTCGAAAGAAGTTGCGGGACATAGGCTTAAGGACATTAAAAAACGTTATTGATTTAAAGCGTAATGTTGATACTGCGTACAAACAAGAACCTAATTACGAAATTAAGAAACAACGCCTTAATAACTTAGATCAGAAAAGAGATAGTATTCGCAAACTCATAGAGGAGTGCGAAAAACTGATGGATACGGATAAGGCTTTCTTCTCCCTGACATCAGACCCTCAAATGGCACGAACAATTTCAGATGTACGCAACGATTTTAATGATGCTTATCATAATTTGTTAGCTATAGAAAGACAGATTATAGACTATCTACATTTGATAGAGCAGCAAAATCTCCTATTCAAGAAAATTAGAAGGCTTAAATATCTGCGTGACCAATTAACGCTTCCCGAGCACACGAACATATATAGTGTTTTAGACGGTATGAGTCCATTATGGATGGAAAATAGGCCCTATAATAAACTCCATCTATCCTTAGAATCATTACGAAATAGTGATGAAATGGCCGCAATAATTCGTAAAATCGGACAGCAACAGGGTATTATTCGCCAAGCACGTATTGCAGCACCACCTCTTACGGAAGAAGATTTGCAAGAAAGCACGCAACTTCTCACAGAGGTTAATCCGCAGGAAGTATGGAGAGCTTTTAAAGCCGGTAGTAATGATTTGTTCTCGTTTTTATTGTCATATGATTACAAGCAGGAAAGGACAATTGAACAACATGCCATATTATTCTGTCAACTTGCAGTACAACATCCTGACGAGTGTAGGATTACTGATAAATTCGCAACATATCAAACCCTTGAATATCCTTTAATCTATGTTAAATAGCACACAAGAAGTATATGAACGTTTAATCCGAGGAGGATTTCTATCCGCAGATAGCTCAAAGCCAGAAGTTAAGCATTTGTATCAAGAAGTTGATGACAATTATGGGGATTATGCTGACTTCTTTAAGAAAATCGGGTTTAACTTGGAGAGTGGTAATGGTTATTTCTTTTTCTCCAGTATGAACGAAAGTAAGTCAGATATAGAAAGACGTCTGGCAGCCTTTTGTAAATGGATAGACTATCTTGATTTCTTTAAAACTTTTGACACAACATTTTCAGTAGGCTATCACTTTAGCAAAGCAAGGATTGTTAATGAGATAGATGTCAATGCAGATTTAAAAGATAAGGCGAAACATCTATCTGCTAAGAATATGTCATTTGCAGAACTGGTTGATAAAATCACCAGTGAACTGGAAAACATGGGATTTGCGGAAAAAGTAGATGATATAACTGAAACATATAAGGTGACATCCGCTTTCCGCTATGCAGAAGATTTGGTAAATCTAATTACAATTTATAACGAAGATGAGATACCTCAATAAAATAGTATTCATAAATAGCGCTCATATTCGCTATGCTGAAATCCAATTAGATGGTAATGTGCACTTTATTGGTACACAAGGGGTTGGTAAGAGTACCTTATTGAGGGCTCTGTTATTCTTCTACAATGCAGACAAAATTCATCTTGGTATAAAGACAGAACAAGCAACATTTGATGAGTTTTACTTTGAGAATTCTAACTCATATATCATCTATGAAGTGCAACGGGAAATAGGTGCATATACAATTCTAACTTACAAGCACCAAGGACGTGCGGCATTCCGTTTTATAGATGCCCCTTATCAGAAAGATTGGTTTATCAGCGAAACAGGAGAAGTCTTGAGTGATTGGGTAAAAATAAGGCAGAACATCACCAAAGATGCTCTTGTCGATATAATGAAACCTGACAGCTACGAGGAATATAAGGATATCATCTTTGGTAATCTACGCGATAGCCGATTAAGGAAATACGCCAAGTATTCTATCGTTGAAAGCACCAAATACCAGAATATTCCGCGTAGCATCCAAAACGTATTCCTAAATAGCAAACTTGATGCAGAGTTTGTGAAGAAAACCATCATTGAATCAATGACGGATGGTGACATTGAGGACGCAATCAAACTAAGTGTATACCGTAATTTGGTGAATCAGTTTGAACGTGAATATGATGATATTCAATTGTGGTATAAGAAGGACAGAAATGGCGACATCCTTATTCGTCGTCAAGCAGACCAAGTCATTGCTTCATATCTTGATACAATTGCATATGAGCAACAAATTCGTCGTTCGATTCGCGAACTCAATTTTGCGGTTCAACAAGCGCAAGAACAATTGCCTGTTTTGCAAGATGAATTAAAACAGACAGATGAACTTATTGCAAAAGAGAAGCAGAAACAACGCGAAGCAAATGATGATTTCCAGAGTGAACGCAGTTCATTGAATCGTCAATTGGGAGCGATAGATGATAAGCTAAAAACAATTCGTGCGAAACGTAAACATTATGCGGAAATAAATATCGAAGCTATGCTCAGTTTGAGTCAAATTGAATCTAAATTGCGACAAGATCGTCAAAAAGAACAGGAGATTCTGGATGCTTTAACAAAGCAGTTTGCCGATATTGAAACTAAATATAAGAACCTTTTGGCACAATTGGATATTAGTCATGAACGGTTCCAAAACTATCAAGAAACGCAACTGAATAAACTGAGGGAAGAAATCCGCAAACAACGCGAAATAGATATTCAGGAGAAGCAAATCCAACTAACTGCCGCAGAAGTTCGCTATCATGAAGCATGTGAGGAGATTGATAAGAAAATAGAAGCTTTAACTTTAGAAAAAGCAAAAGTTGATAGCAAAATTCAAGGGGCTCGTGTATGGCAACCATACCAAGAAGAAAAACAATCTCTGCAAAATGAGTTATTGCAACTTACCATAGAAGAAAGAGAAGCGAGCGCTAATCAGAAAGCGAAAGAACAAGAGATAGAACGTCTACGGACAGAAGCTCAGTTGGCAGAAGAGAAGGCAGAAAATGAATATAAAAGCCAAGATGAGCAACTGCAAGTTTCTATCCAAAAATTGCAAGAAGAGTTAGACCAAGTTAATACTCTGTTGTCGAAGTATAAAGGTTCGTTCTATGAGTGGTTGGCACAAAACAATCTACCTTGGGAAGAGACGATAGGCAAGGTAGTTGATGAAGATCGCGTGTTGTATGCGCAAGGGCTGGCTCCTGAATTAGTGGCAACGAATAATACCTTATTCGGTGTCCAATTAGATTTGTCACAAATAGAATCTACACATCGTTCTCCGGATGATTACCGTAAACGCCAAAAGGAATTAAACGAGCAAATTGGGGAAATCAAAAGCCAGAGAATTTTGATATTGCAGTCAAAAGACCTCGCCATTAAGAAAATTCGAGAGCAATTATCCTCGAAAATAAATCCTTTGCAGCAAGAAGTTACCAACTATCGCGTCCGCTTACAACAAATTCCTCAGCAAAAACGTGATAAACAGACGCAATTAGACACTTACACACGCAAAGAAAGCGAGTTAAGGCAGGCAAAACTCGCAGAACTCCAGCAAGAATTAGAGCAAGCTATACTTAATCTATCTCAAGCCAGAAACGAGAAAGAAGCTAAACGTTCATTGTGGGAGAAAGATAAGAAACAAATTAATGCTATTTGTGAAAGTAAAGGAAAAGAGTTAGAGAAAAAAATAACAACATTAAAAGCGGAGCAAGCTACAGAGCGCAAGGAGGAAGAAGAGTCGTATACTAAACAAAAGAGGCAAATAGATGCCGAACGCGAAGCAGAATTAAAGGGGAAAGGGGCTAATACCGAAATAATCCGTAAACAGGAAGAAATTATACGCTCTATTGACAAACAATTGCAGACTATCGAGAATCAACGTGCAACGGTTATCGGGTTTCAAAAAGATAAAGAGGAACTATTTGATAAGGAAGATTCGTTTAAGCAAGAAAAAAAGGCATTGGATGAGAAGATGGCAAATCTTCAAAGCGTGTTTGAAGAAAAAGCAAGAAAGATAACTAATAGGCTAAAAGAGCTCCAAGAGCAACGAGATAAGCAAGATAAGAAAATTACTGAATGGAAGGAGGGTTTAAGCCAACATAACCAAATTATCAATATTGAACACCTTTTAACTGATACATATCTACAAGAGGAGAAATGTGTACAGACAACTAAGTCTTGCCAAGTAATCATTGCGGAACTTCGTGGCGCAATCAATGATAAAAAACGGAAACAAGAAGATTTAAAACGCAGTGTCAATACTTTTAATAGCCATTTCACTCCGGACAATATCTTCCACTTCAACACAACACCTGTATATGATGAAGACTATAACGCAATTGCATTGAGTTTACAGGAGTTTATCGAGAATAATAAAATAGAAGTTTTCCGCAGACGCACAAGCGAACTTTATCAAAACATATTAGTAAGTGTATCGCGCGAGGTAGGAAACCTCATGAATCACCAATCTCAGATAGAAACAGTTATTAAAGATATTAATCGTGACTTCCAAGAGAAACAATTTGCTGGAGTTATTAAAAGCATTGAACTCCGGGCAGAACAATCGGATGATAGTATGATGAGGTTACTGCAACGCATTAAAGAGTTTTACGACGAGAACTCTTTGAATATGGGAGCAGCCAATTTATTCTCAGAAGGAAACAACGAGGAAGTTAATAAAAAGGTTGTTGATTATTTGGCTAAATTTGTAGGACAATTGCAAAAAGATCCTAATAAACAAGCTCTTACACTATCCGATACGTTTAACTTACAATTCCGTGTAAAGGAAAATGACCATGACACAGGTTGGGTAGAACGTATAAATAATGTTGGCTCTGATGGAACGGATATTCTTGTTAAGGCAATGATAAACATTATGTTGATAAATGTATTCAAGAATAAGGCATCCCGTAACAAGAACCAAGATTTTATCATCCACTGTATGATGGATGAGATTGGAAAACTTCACCCCAATAACATCCAAGGCATATTGAACTTTGCAAACACCCGTAACATATACTTGGTTAACTCCTCACCTATGTCATACAACGCATATGATTATAGGTACACCTATATGCTTACCAAAGACCAGAAGTCAATGACGATTGTCACACGTCTGCTTAAAAAGGAAGAAACCGAATGAGTTTATCTACCTCCCAAATAAAATATTTGAAAGTTCTACTTGAAGGTGGAACTTTGGCTTGGTCTGCATTAAACAACGGCATTAGGCAAAACCTTATTGAGGAGGAGCAGATTGTCGTTATTACGCACGGAAGCCATAAAACAATCTACGCGCCTAATTCCGATAGTTTACGCCAATTCTTGGAGCATAACTATGAAGAGTTAAGAGGCTTTAATTGGAACTCTGATTTATTATCGGCAACATCTCGTGCTGAATTAGCGTCCAAATCAGGAAACTCTAAAACACAAACAATCCGTTCTTGTCCGGGCTTTATGGTAGATAGTTATTCCCCTATTTCTGCCAATCTGAATGGCAAAGAGATTGTTATTGCACCAGAGGAAGGCTCAATGCTTTTTATCGCAGATTGGAAAAACTTTGTAATACCTGAGGATGTCTTGGTTGTGGGAATTGAGAATATGGAAAACTTCCGGCATATCCGCGAACAAAAATATTTGTTCCCAACCGACAAGCAGATTCTTTTTGTGTCTCGATATCCTCAATCAAGAGATTTGCGACAGTGGTTATTAAATATCCCGAATGAATACATCCACTTTGGTGATTTTGATATAGCAGGCCTTTGGATCTACGAGACAGAATTTTATAACTATCTTGGTTCACATGCATCATTCTTGATTCCGGACGATATAGAAGAACGCCTACGAGGTGGAAGTTCTATACGATACAATGACCAATATCAAAAGTACAAAAACTACACACCCTTAGACAAACGTCTTATGCCTTTGTTTGAAATGATTAACCATTACCATAAAGGATATGACCAAGAGGGCTATATAGCCAGAAAGTACTAGTCAGGGACACCCGCGTTTCCAAAAGGACGCGGCAAAGGAAAGAATAATAAGAATATGCAACTATAAACCCTATAAATTATGCTACAGAATGGAGACAAGATGCCGCAGTTTAGCGTGCTTAATCAAGATGGGCAGGTCGTTACCGACAAGGATCTTATCGGCAAGCCGACCGTTCTTTATGTATATCCCAAGGACTCGACTTCTGGTTGCACCGCCGAGGCGTGCAACATTCGCGACAACTACCACTCGTTCCTTGCACGCGGGTATCAGGTGTATGGTGTGAGCAAGGACTCGCCTGCTTCGCATCAGCGGTTCATAGCCAAATACGACCTGCCGTTCCCGCTACTGAGCGACCCGACAACCGAATTGCTACAGGCTCTCGGCGCGTGGGGAGAGAAGAAACTCTACGGAAAAGTAAGTATGGGAACGCTGCGCAAGACCTTCGTCTTTGCGGCAGACGGCACATTGGAGCGCATCATAGAGAAAGTGGACACCAAGAATCACGCGGAGCAGGTATTGGGGTAAAGGCTACCGCATCAAAATCTAAATCAATCATATATTCGTTATCAAGTGATGCGCTTGCTATGACTTATGCGAGGCAATTGCATACTTCAAACAAAGCAGTACCTTTGCAGTCGCAAAGGTGAGCAAGAAAAGAAACATAGATATGACCACGGACGAATTAAAATCCACAGTGCAATACGTGCATATAGCTATTCCGTATTACCCTGAAAACAATTTAATCACATTCGATGATGGCGTGATGACAGAGTTGGAATGTGACGAAGATTTTGTACCACCGATGTTGAATGCAGATAGCATGCGGTTGGAGATGACCATTGATATCAAAGAGGGGCGATTGGTGGAATGGAACAAAGACAACGGTTATTTACGGATGCAGGCAAAAGTGATGGATGGAGGAACCTATACACTTTTAGATGCAGGAAAAAAGCCGTTATGGCAGATTCGCGGATATGTGCCCAATAGGCTCATTCCGTCATTCGAGATAGAAGGAGATCATGGCGATTATATAGAACTGGTAATCAATGCGGATGGTACTATTGGCAATTGGAAAAAAGAAATCGACTTGACGGTGTTTGCTAAAGAAGGACATGAACCGCAGCCGATAAAAACGAATAAATGGCATAAGGCAGAAGATGCTTTGAGGTATATACAAGGCAAGAAACTAAATAGTGAAGACTTGAATTGGTTAATAGAACAACTCAGAAAATTATAGAAAAATGGTTCTTTTTGCCAAAGTTTTAGGGATAGGATTAGAGGTCCTAAAAGAACGAGGTGAGATTGATTAAGTTAAATGTCCAAAAATATAAAGTCGTTTACTTATGCCCGACATCCTGACACCTGCCCAACGCCACCGCTGCATGTCACATATCCGCAGCAAGGCAACCAAACCGGAAATGGCGGTTCGCAGATGGTTGTGGGCGCACGGATACCGATACAGGCTCAATGTCAAGAGCGTGCCCGGCAAACCGGACATAGTAATGCGCAAATACAGAACGGCAATCTTCGTCAACGGCTGTTTCTGGCACGGACATAAGGGATGCAAGCAGTTTGTTTTACCGAAAACCAATACTACTTTCTGGCAGGCGAAGATAGACCGTAACCGCGAACGAGACCAGCAGAACTACGACCTGCTGATAAATGCCGGCTGGCAAGTCCTCGTCATATGGGAATGCAACCTAACCAAAGACAAACTGGAATCCACCATGCAATCCGTTGCTGTTACGCTAAACACAAACCTATTGAAAAGAATGAAATAATTTACCTATATGCCCCAACCGTTACAAATACGCAACTCGACAGCTGAGTTCTTGATCTTCCAAGCAGAAGAAACATCTTTTGAGGGGGGAAATTAAGGGAATTATTGGGCGAAGGAGAGGGCGGCTCGACCAGCAGGTGTCATTAGTCCGCGTTGGTCGAGGGCGGCACAGCGTTGCTTGTTCAGTTCGGTCCGATGACTTCCTTTGCGACACGGCGGATAATGCCTTGTGCTTGCAGTTTTCGAAAATGCTCCTGCACTGGGAGTGGTTGTTTTTCCATTCTTCCAACTGGCTTATAATCTTCCGCCTTAGCATATATTCAGTGTGTTATTGCAGTTGCTTTTCATTAAGAATAGTGTGTTATT
>FLNW01000386.1_pt1 | contig 39139 bp, 31 predicted proteins | sample 1140371 | NCBI WGS metagenome assembly FLNW01 (sample SAMEA3878170, study PRJEB12797) | bioreactor metagenome | biome: Moose rumen | place: Sweden | collected 2011-10
CCCCCCCCCACACACAAAAGTCAAGTCATTCTGCTGCTTTATCATTGGACATATACTATATATATGGTATATGATGCTCTTATCTGGCTCCCAAAAAAACGAGAAATACGTATGATGCATACATAATTTTACGATTCTAGCACTAGCCACATGTGATACACTTGTTTACCTTGTATTTCAAAATCATAACCCTAAATATAAATAATAGTTTATCTATAATTATGAATCATGCTGTTGGCCGTAATAGTATTAATAATCTGACTATATTTGCTGGTATTCTCCGCAAATCACCTGATCAATACAAGTGTAAGGATTGCTAAGCATTTTCATGTTTCAGACCTTTTAATCTGATTGACCATTCTGGCCATCTGAACATCCGCTCCTGAGCTGTTTCTCTCGTGAATGGCCGCTGTACAATGAAGCGGATCGTTATCCATAGGAAATATAATCTGATCAAATATATTCAACTTATGAATAATTCTGGGAGTCTCTGCTATCGCCGCTCCTATTGCTATTCAAAAAAAACTAGTATATAGAGATGGAGCATTCTTACTCTGAATCACTGCTCTGATTTTTATAATGCTATGGGATCAGCATGTAGCTTTGCGAGAATGAGTTTCACTCCTAGCTCTATTGGTTGGTTATAATGCATACCTAATAATCAAAAAAGAATCTCCTACCGATGAAAGTATTGACGTTTCTGTGCCTAAGATTAAAAATTTCATATACCTATTTATATGAGTGGCATTACTCGCATTCATAAATATAGATTCTTCCACATGATCATTCAGAATAACGCTAGGTATGGATGGAGCTAGTGAGATATTTGTGATATTATTATTCATTTTGCTGCTAATTATAGATTTTAGGAGAAGAATCCCTATCGCAAAAGAAACCTCAAAATGAATGCTACTAAATATCACAAAGCTGGTCGCAAGTATTGGACTATTGGTAATGGCATCTGATGTAATCGTAGATGCTGCTGTCTTTATCGCTCAGACTTTATGAATGTCTGAATGGGCGATTTGAGCTACAATTATCGCTGCTGGAACTAGTTTGCCAGAATTAGCTACAACCATTACCGCCATTTTCAAAAAGAAATACGATATGTGAGTCGCAAATCTCATATGATCAAATATTTTCAATACTCTATGAATCATCGGCGTAAGTGCCGTAATTCGCCCAATTCAGCTCACTCCTCAATGTTTACTACCAGGATGAAATTGTGAATGAATACTACATTTTTTCCAAGATACATCATTCTCATTTATGCTGCTATTCCTAACTATGGGAATTATCGTGTTTTTTATGAGAAAAGATTGGATGATATCTAAAAAAGAATGATGGATATTATTAGCTTTATCTATATGTGTACTTGCATTTGAAACTAGTCCTGCATTTTTCTTCGGACTATTATGATAATCTATATGAAAACTTATTTAAAAATCTGATAAAAAAATCAGATTTTTTATCTGTCATAAAATTTGACTTTTGGGATAAAATATTTATAATAATAAAACTTTATTCGAAAGCATAGAATAATGACAGTAAAATCGACTACAGTAACCAAAAATTTACAATCTTCAGAACAGGACAAATTTACCGACGAAAAAAAACGAAGATACAGAAAAATAACTAAAAAAATTACATCTCAAATTCAATGAGCACTTATTTTACATAGACTAAAAACTTGAAATAACTGAAATCCTGATGTCGCACAACTATCATATGACCAAGACTGGAATATAATGGAAAGCAAAGGTAAAGATGTTCAAAAAAAATGAGCTGTAGATATTTTATGACAAATCGAAGATATAAACATATTAAACATTAGAGATGAGCTATACAAAATGATAAATAATTCAAAAGAAATAGAAGAGTTAGATAAATGACGCCTAAAAGATAGTATAAGTACATTTATTGAAAAGCAATTTCTACTTCCAAGAATCAACCTAGAAAAAAAAGAGCACTTACCTCACAAAAATTTTCGTAAGTATTATTCTGCGTTAGCAAAAGAACAAAACGATTTAGATGATAAATGACAAAGATTATATAAAGACATATGTTTAAGTTTAGCTAACTTACTGTTTGAGAAAGATAACGACAAATCACACAAAACATGAAAAGATATCAATTATAATCTTGTAAATCAGGAATGACATATTACACCAAAATGACTACAACATATTTGAACTGTATTTCTAACAGCAATCAAGAACATCCCAAATTCTTGAGATTCTAAAACTTTTCATAAAGTATTTCACGATGGAGATTTTAATTTTTTAAGAAAAGAAGATTCTACAGGAAACCCAATAATAGGTACTCTCAACCATTATGTAAGAGCCATTATGTACTTAATGGACTACCATTGATTTAATGCTTATGCAGAATGATGAGAAACTTGAGTAAACGAACGATATATCGCAAAGAAAGCGCTCTTAAACTGAATATACAATGCAGCACAACTAGAAAGCAGTGAAAGGCCTCAAAGGACATCAGACAAATGAATCATTCATAAGAAACTATATGAAGAATGGGTTACGCACAAAAACAATGTAGCAACTTCTACTGATTGGGAATTAACCGCTAGATTAAAAACAGAGTCTTCTAAATTATTAAAAATTTGATGAAGAACTAGAGACATAAAGGATGAATCTTGATTAAGAGCAACATACTATTGAAGTGGAAAAAATCATGATAAACTTGTACAATCAATCACAAACCTATCTTCCAATTTTCTATCAAAAGTTAAAGATATAGATTGAATATACATCCAAAATGTCACATCTGCAAAAAAATGAAGTTTCATTACTACAGATGATGAAGATAAAATCTTATGAGAATTGGTAGACAATATATGATCCACATATAATGGTGAAACTCCTGAGATATCAAAAAGACAACAATTATCAGCAAAGCAATCTAAACTAAAATCTATAACTTCTAAATATGAACAATTATATCATCAAAAACCTTCCCCTGGACTGCAACATGCCTATAAAATAGCAAGTGGAGATGTAGTTAGATGAGCAAACTGAAAATATGAAGACTTTAAATTGATTATCGAATATTTTATTAAAGCTGATGAATTCAATGAATGAAACGAAGATAGTAAAAACAATATAGACAAAGATATAACTCTATACCAAGAAATTTCATTCTACCCTCACGACAATGATTTAAATATGTGAAATCATGGTATTTTAGAGTTGGAAAAAAGGATTTTCAATAGAGTAAGAACTGTTAATGTACCCAATCTGGGGAAATCTATTTCACTACACAGACTTAGATATTACACAGAAACTGCAATTAAGGACATATCATTTGAAATAGATATTTACGAAGACAAAGTTAAGAGATGATTATTACCAAAACCACAAAATGATGATTATAAATATCTTTGTATATGAGACCAAAAAGTATCATTAGAATGACTTATCTATAGAAACAAAGATAATACTGATAGATTTGATAAATTAATCTTGATGATCTTAAACTATTTTTTAGTTCACAATAAAATCTTCTACATTAATAAAGGAGGTGACTGATACTACTGACCAATTACAAAAGAGCACCTACACAATAAAACAGCATATAAATCAAGAAGGTTTACAACTTCTGATCAGCTAAGAAATAGTGCTCTAGATGCAGACAATGAAGAACAGTTTGTAGCGATTTATACTGACAACGACACAAGAGTACACAAAAATTTCTATGATGTAAATCTATGAGATTTAGGTGATTTTATAAGTCTAGAAGAAACAATTAGAAAATAATTAAATCTCCTCCAGTAATTCAGTAATAATCCCATTATAGCAATCCATTCCTTCATCAGTGAGTACAAATCCATTTTCACGTAATTTTATAAATCAATTTTCTTCGTATAGTTTAATCTTTTCTTGATAATCACCCACCAAAACTGCTTTAAATTTTTCAATATCATCAATTCATCTATCGGTGCGAAGTGAGAGAAAAAATGATTCAATCAAATAATCTGATTTATCCATCTTTTGAATCGATGAATCTGACAATTTTTCATCTCAAATATATTTCGGAAAATATGGAGTATTAGTCCAACGAATCCCACTGAGTCATTCTGAACAAAGCGAAGAATTTATTTGCTTTAGATGTTCAATAACAGTTCAGAAACATGAACTTTTAGCATTAATAAACGACGAGGCAGACAGTCATAGTCATAGATAATCTCCCATCTCTCGATAAACTCTGTTATGAATACTTGACTTCCCTACTGCAGAAAAATTTGAAATTTCATAACGCTTATATCATCCGTCTAAAATTATATTTTTGAGGATATCAAATTCCTCATATATCTCATCTTCATTTCAAAACAATCCAGACTGCTGAAGAACGGATGGATTTCATTCTTTATTTTTCTTCCATTTTTGATGCTCAAAAAGTTCTAACATATACAGAGAGAAACTATCTGCGAACCTAGAATTTACAAAATCCTGAAAAAACTCTAACGCAGATGGGGTCCATAATTGCAAATCTCATTTTTTAGTTTGATTAAAAACTCCGAATGCCATAAAGTCAAAATTATATACACTATTCTCTTGTTTTAAATCACGTAATCCACGCAAAAATTCGACCATTCAAGGAAATGTATATGGACGTCAAGCATTTTCTAGGACGCTATTGTCTAAACTTTGAATTCAGAAAGAAAAACGAACTCTTGGATACTTTTTAAAAGATTTTTGCAGATTTGAGACAAATTCATAAATCTGATCTTGAGGAAATGGATTACATTCAAAGCTCAACTCCCCTACACTTTCACAATCAAAAATCTCCTCACAGTGATGAATCAGCTTTTTTATTTCTGCTACTCAAATCAAATTTGGTGTTCATCATCAAAAATAAATTGACTTAATTTCAGCATTTGGAAATAACTTTCACCACTCATCTATTTCATTATGTAAAACTACCAAATAGTCATCTATCATTTTTTCGTTAGGATTTTCGACTACAGAAAAAGAGCAATATGGACAATTTTTTACACAAAATGGAATATGAATATAGAGTGAGAGCATTATTTCTTTTTAGATACAGGTTTCTTTTCTACTTTATCAGATTTCACTAATTTTTCTTTTATTTCCTTTGTATTATTATTGATAGAAAACATAACTCAAAGAAATTCGAACCACAACCTAATAAATACAGAGACTACAGGTAAAAACACCAACATAATAAGTCATTCTGCCACACTTCAGAATACAAAACTTTTTAAGATTGCTATAAGCATAACAGCGATAAAAAACACCTGCGTAATAACGTGCAAAATTCACAATAGTTTGTTCGCAACCATTGTATCAAAAATGTTGAAACAATAATCCTTTAAGTTGAAATTTTTCATGGTGAGATACATAAATAATAAAAAGCTAATATTATTATGCTATTTATAAACAAAAAAGCAAGAAAATATTTGCAAAAATCAGACTCAAAATTTGCATTTTTTTAATTTTTAGAATATAATTAGCTATATTTAAATTTTTAAACAAAATACATGAAAAAAGAATTATTATCCAAATTACGCTTATTAAAACCGGAAAAAGGGGTAACAACAAAATTATGGGTTGATAATGACAGTATCATAAATTTAAAAGCTTTTCCTCTTCCCGTAAAAGACGTAGAAGAAAACTTAACAGCAGTACTAAACGAAAAAATTGCACGTGCATATGGAATTACACCTTCAGATAAAATCTATATTATAAAATCTAATTGAGAAAAAATTGTAACCAATGTTTTAGTTTCTTCAAAAATCTGAAGTGAATACATTTGAATATATGAAAACGTTTTATGAAGATTCCCTCTCGATAAGAATGAAGTGGTTATGGTAGAAATAGCAGAATCTAGTTCTGTAGCAAACGAAGCTATTAGAAAAAAAATGAAATGAGAAACTATTTCATATGATGAAATGTATGCTATCATCAAAGATATCTCAGAGTGAAAACTTAGTGAAATAATGATGACTTATTATGTCGCTTCTAGTTTTTTCTATCCAACTACCGATGAGGAAATGTATCAAACAGCCAAAGCTATGGCTGAATGTGGTGTGATGTTCAAATACCCCAAATGAGAAATTGTAGCAGATAAGCACTGTATCGGATGAGTACCAGGAAATGAAACAACTATGATTATGATTCCTATTCTTGCAAGTCTTTGAATTAAAATGCCTAAGAACTTTTCAAAAGCCATTACATCTCCCGCTGCAACTGGAGAATGTGTTAATGTATTAATGGATATCAACTTTGATAAATTATGAATTGAAAAATTAATTGAAGAAAACAATTGCTGCCTAGTTTGGGGATGAGGTCTAGATTTAGCTCCTGCTGATGACAAACTAATTAAAGTACAATATCCTCTCGCTATGCAATCTAGAGCAAAAGTGGTATCAAGTATCATGGCCAAAAAATATGCCATGTGAGTAACTCACTCTGTCATCGATATCCCAGTTGGTCCAACTGCCAAAGTTACCACTATGGAAGAAGCTTTAGACTGGAAACAAAAATTTGAATATGTTGGTAAAAAGCTCTGAATGAAGATGACAGTTCAGATTACTCCAGCTAATGAAGTAATTGGAAATTGAGTTTGAGCCGTTCTCCAAGTAAGAGAAGTATTAAGAGTCCTACAACAACATGCAAAAAGGCCTTTAGACCTTGAAGCAAAAGCTGTATTCTTAGCCAGTAAAATTATTCAAATCGTTTGACTAGCCATAGGTAAAGAAGCTGAAAAAGTTGCTAGAAAGCAACTAACTTCTGGAGAAGCTTGGAAGATGATGCAAAAAATTATTAAAGCTCAAAATGGAAATCCTGATATAAATAGTGAAGATTTGAAATTAGGAATATTTACAAAAGAAGTTCTTGCTGATCAAGATGGTAAAATCAAAAAAGTTGATCTACACAATATCAATCATATAGCTAGAAGACTTGGATGTCCTGCTATCGATGAAGCGTGAATCTATTTATCAAAAAGACTTTGAGATAAAGTGAAAAAATGAGACGTGCTATTTACCATGTATGCAACTGCCGAAAATAAAATTGATTTAGCATTAGAGCAGAATGCTGAAAAACCAGCAATGGTTATTGGATAATTTATATATTAATCAAGCAAAATGCCTTGAATTATTGCAACCATATGACCAGCAACACAATCTCCAGAAAAACTTAAGCAGTTATACGATAATTGAGTCAGAATCTTAAGATTCAATTGCTCTCATGCCACTCATGATTGGATGAAAGAGGTAGTTGCTGCTGCTAGAACTGTTGAACGTGCTGTATGAAACAGATTCGCATTCTTATTAGATACTAAAGGCCCAGGAATTAGAACTTGAGAGCTCGAAAATCCTGTTGACTATATAAAATGAGAAGAGATAAAAATCGTTGCAGACTCATCATTAGTAAAAAATGATAAAATTATGTATGTAGACTACCCTTACATTATTAAGGATGTAGAAATATGAAGTATAGTAAAAATTGAATCTTGATTGCTCGATATAAGAATCACAAAGAAAGCAACGAATTATATTATCTGAGTAGCAGAAAATGATGCAACAATCACATCTAGAAGACATGTAAATTTACCTTGAATTCCTATCAGATTACCATGACTCACCGAGAAAGATAAAGATGACATATTATTCGGAATTGAACAGAACATGTCATACGTTGCACTTAGCTTTGCCAGAAAGTGAGAAGATGTACAAGAATTGAAAGAATTCCTATATAAAAATGGTTGATCTCACCTTAAGGTAATAGCAAAAATAGAGAATCAAGAATGAATTGATAACATTGCTAGCATTATAAGAAATGCTGATGCAATTATGGTTGCTAGATGAGATTTATGAGCAGAGGTACCTGTTGAGACAATTCCTTCTCATCAATTAAATCTTATACAAAAGACTAAGAGAAAGTGAAAAAAAGTAATTGTTGCTACTCAAATGCTTGAAAGTATGATTACTAACAATTTACCCACTAGAGCTGAAGTATCTGATATATTTTATGCAGTTTCACAATGAGCAGACTATCTCATGCTATCATGAGAAACATCGATGTGAAAGCATCCAATTGCTTGTATTAAAGTGATGAACAAAATCATCAATGAAGCTGAAAAATATATTTAACTTTAGCTTGAGACTAATTAAGTCCATATTTTATTCTTAATATAACACAAAATGAAAAAAGAAAACAAATTTATCTTACGATTCGATGAAATTGGAATCGAAGATGTACCTTATGTAGGGGGTAAAAATGCCTCACTTGGAGAAATGTATAGAAATCTAGTTCCAAAAGGAGTAAACATTCCAAACGGATTTGCTATTACAGCTTACGCTTATCGTTATTTATTGAAAGAAACATGAGCAGATAAGAAAATTAAAGAAATTTTATCAGATTTGGACACATCTGATATGGATAACTTGGCTCAAAGATGAGCTAGAGTTAGATCTTTGATTAAATCTCTAGAATTCCCTGAAGATTTGACTAAGGCAATTATTGAATCATATAAAAAGATGGAAAAAATCTACTGAAAAAATGTAGATGTTGCCGTTAGAAGTTCTGCAACTGCAGAAGACCTTCCTGATGCCTCATTTGCATGACAGCAAGACACATACTTGAATATCTTTGGATATGAATCAATTATCGATGCATGTAAAAGATGTTTTGCATCACTATTTACAAATAGAGCTATCTCTTATAGACAAGATAAACATTTCGATCATTTCTCTATTGCGCTTTCAATTACTGTTCAAAAGATGGTAAGAAGTGACCTAGCTTGTAGTGGAGTAATGTTTTCCATCGATACTGAATCAGGATTTAAAGATGCTGTACTTTTGACTGGAGCATATGGACTAGGAGAGAATGTAGTTCAAGGAGCTGTAAATCCTGATGAATGGTATATTTTTAAGCCATCACTTAGAAAAGGAAAGAAAGCTATCCTTTCAAAGAAAGTATGAGAAAAAGCCATTAAAATGATTTACTCAAATTCCGATAAATCTCCTACTAAAAATGTTTCAGTACCTGAAGCTGATAGAAAAAAATTGACTCTTACTGATGATGAAGTATTAAATCTTGCTAAACAAGTATTAATTATTGAAGACCACTATTCTCAAAAGAAATGAAAATTCTGTCCTATGGATACAGAATGGGCTAAAGATGGTAAAACTGGAGAATTATTTATCGTTCAGGCTAGACCTGAAACAGTTCACTCAAATACTGATATGTCAGTTTTGAAGACTTATGAACTTGAAAAGAAAGGAGAAGTTATTGTTCAAGGTAGATCTGTTGGTGAAAAAATTGGAGCTGGTAAAGCTAACATAATTAAAGATGTAGCAGATATTAGTAAATTCAAAAAAGGAGAAGTGCTAGTAACTGACATGACTGATCCTGATTGGGAACCAATCATGAAAATTGCTTCAGCAATTGTTACAAATAGATGAGGTAGAACTTGTCATGCTGCTATTATCTCTCGTGAATTAGGAATTCCTTGTGTAGTTGGTACTAACAATGGAACAGAAGTTATTCCTCAATGAAAAGATATTACTGTAGATTGTAGTGGAGGAAGCGCTGGTATCGTTTATAAAGGAAAACTACCTTTCAAAGTAAATGAAATCAACATTGCAAAATTACCTGAGACTAAAACTCATATAACAATGAATGTAGGATCTCCTGAACAAGCGTTTGAAGAAAGCTTCATTCCTAATGATGGAGTTGGACTAGCCAGAGAAGAATTTATTATCAATTCATATATTAAAGTACATCCTTTAGCACTTCTACGTTATAATGAATTAAAAGATGCTAATGTTAAAAAACAAATTGCTGACTTAACAGTAGGATATAAAGAAAAAGCTGATTATTTTATTGATAAATTAGCTGAATGAGTAGCTACAATTGCTGCTGCATTCTATCCAAAGAGAGTAATTCTTAGACTTTCAGACTTCAAATCTAATGAATATGCTAACCTAATTTGAGGGACTCAATTTGAACCAAAAGAAGATAATCCTATGATTGGATGGAGATGAGCTTCTAGATATTATTCAGAAAATTATAAAGAAGCTTTTGGACTAGAATGTAAGGCTGTACTTAAAGTTAGAGAAGAAATGGGATTAGACAATCTAGATGTAATGATTCCATTCCCAAGAACAGTAGATGAAGCTAAAAAAGTAACCAAAACTATGGCTTCATTTGGATTGAAGCAAGGAAAGAATGGATTAAAAGTTATGTGAATGTGTGAAATCCCCTCAAATGTAATTCTTGCTGAAGAATTCTTAGAAGTATTTGATGGATTCAGTATCGGATCAAACGATCTTACTCAATTAATTCTATGAGTAGATAGAGATTCTGAATTAGTTTCAGATATTTATGATGAAAACAATGAAGCTATCAAGAAGATGATTAAAAAAGTTATCGAAGTAGCCACAGCTAAATGAAAATATATCTGAATCTGTGGACAGGCTCCTTCTGATTATCCAGAATTCGCTAAATTCTTGGTAGAATGTGGGATTGAATCTATGTCTCTCAATCCAGATACAATGATCAAGACTAGATTAGCGGTAGCTGAAATCGAAAAAAAATTGAAGAAAAAAGGTAAAAAATAATAAATCTGAACAATAATACAAAGCTCTTCTTTCACATCAAAGAAGGGCTTTTTTATTTCTTTTTTGTTCCCCCTTTTCAAATGGGGATACCCCGATTTATCGGGGAGAGGGATTTTTTTACAACTGTTCTTTTATCTGTTTCATTTAGCACGATTATGACTTTTACATAACATTTGGCAATTTTTTATATCGGTAGTTCAACCTTTACTCCAAGCTGAAACATGGTCTGCATCCATTTCTGAAATTGACCAGATTTTTTTATTATTACTTTCATGTCAAACTGCACACAAAGGACAATTTGAAACTCATTTTTCATTTGCTTCTTTGGTTTGCTGTGCATAAACTGATTTTTTAGTTGCTTCGTCAAATACACGGACATCCAATAATTTACTATCTACACAATCTCCCAAAATATACTCAAAAACTCATTTACGGCTTTTTACATAAGGGTCTGCATACAATTCATGAACTTTGTCTGAAACTTTCTTTGGGTCGTATGATTTTTTATGATAAATTTCATAAAGTCTTCATCGTTCAAGTCATTTCATTTCACTTTCTACATCGGAAAATACTCCAGAAATTCGGTCAATTACAGTGGCAAAATAAGTTTTCAATTCTGTGATATTGTCATCATAGCGGTGTTTACTCATATAATTTCAGATTTCTCATTTACTTACTCGGTCTAATGCCGTATGCAAAAAATCTTGCCTATTTACCACTCATGAAATATAAGCTCACCATTTCATCACATTCGCATTCTGTGAATTACTAAATTCCTCCTTTGCTTTCGTTACAAAAGGTCATGAATAAACAGCATTCAAAAGTTCCTGCTCATTTAGCGGAACTCATGCAATATTTATAGTTCTAAATCGTTCTTTAATTTCGCTTTCTTCTCATTCACATTCATAAATCAAAAGTGGTGTTTTCAGAATTTTATCCTGTAAATTCTCAGCTAATCATGAGAAATATTGCTCCATTCAGTCGATTTTTACGGCAAATTTTCCTGTGACATAACGACCCAAACTCGTAATTCTCTGCTGACCATCCAGAACTTCAAATTTATCATCTCAGACTTTATTGAAATATATCAGTCATAATGGATAACCGCTTAGAATTGAATTAATCACAGCAACATCTTTTTTTCAATCAGCATAAATATAATTTCTCTGATATTCTGGCTGAATTGTGAGTTTTCAAGCCAAACCAAAAAGTCATTTTCATTCAAGTTCGTTATAAACGAATCATTCACAAATGTCTTTTACTGTAATATCAGTACGAAGTTTTGTTTCCATTATTTTGCTTTTTTACGAATTAAAATGCGTCAAAATGTTCTTTTTCCATTTACAACAGTACATCATCATCTATCTTGTTCATGAATTGTATAACCTAATTCTTTCAAAATATTTTTAGGTGCACTAGCACGAGTATTTCATGAGGCTTGCCATATAATTTCAAATTGTTCTGGACAATATTTACGCAAAAAAGAAATTGGAACTCACATTATTCATTCATAATCACTTGGTATAGCATTAACATTCGGAACTTCTATTGCATTGTAATTATCATATTTTTGGTATCAATGTTCTTGTATTTCTTTATTTTTATTAAATTTTAGATTATCAGCCATTGTCATTAAAGGTAACGGTTTATGACGACGTCCGTGATCTAAATTTGTAAACCGTACAGGTCATGCAACAAATGCATATTTTTTACCGTTTTCTATCTTATGAAATTCTGTAAAAGAATCTGGTACTTGAAACCAACGATTACTACTATCCATAGTTACTCATAACCAAACTTTATTTTCTTTTATTAATGGAAAAAATTCTTTGTAAGTAATAGCATTCTGATTTCATATAATCACAAATTTTTTATTTGCCTCCATAATCCAAGCCATAAATTCACGGAATAATGAAAATGGTGGATTTGTAATTATTATATCCGCTTCATTACGAAGTTTCTTAACTTCTTCACTACGGAAATCTCAATCTCACTCTAAATATTCTCGCTCTAAATCATCAACATCTATTTTTCAATTTTGGTTCGTATCATGGTCCAAAATATAAATTTTTCATTTTATATTTGTCTTTTCTTTATCAAATTTCGGACTTTGAGTTTCAAATAATGTTGGTTGATAATTCTCTACTTTCACATTTTTACTTTCATTCGCAAAACTCGTACTTATAAGCTTTTTTAATCAAAAAGGCTCAAAGTTTTGTGCAAAGAATTTGGTAAAATTACTCCATTCTGGATCATCACATGGCAAAAGTATAGTTTTATCACGGAATACATTTGGATTATATTCCAGATATGCATTTATTTCTTTCTGAATATCAGGATATTGAGTATAAAACTCATCATTTTTCGCTTTATTTGCCTTATGCAAATTAGCATTTGATTTTTGTGGCATGTTTGAATGTGTGACAACTAAAACACCAGCCACAAAACAAAAATGAGATGATTTATGACTGATCATAGTTGTCACACTATTTTTACAAACACACATTCACAAAGAAGATGATTTGCTGATCAAGCCACAAACCACCTCATTAATATGAATATGTGTTAAATACTTTTTTGTATGCTATAATATAAAAATAGTGTGACGATTTTCTTATAAACTTCCTACAAAAAAACGCAAGAGAAAAATGTGTCCCTTTACTCAAAGGAGCTGTTTGTTCCCCTTTAAGAGCCTGAAAGTCTCATAAGTCTCCTCTGATAGGAGGAGATTTAGAGGAGGTTGGGGATACGGCGAAGCCGAGAGGATTTTTATATATCATACACTTAAAAATCCTCCACCGCAAGCAGTCCCCCCTCCTTTCAAAAAGGAGGACAATATTTTTAAAAAAATTCCCTCTCCTAATAGGAGATGGATAGGGTGAGGTTTTTTGAAAACATTCTACTCTACAATTTCCCTTCTTATTCATCTATCTAAATGAACTAATATCTCATAAGGAATAGTTCCAGCAGCTTTTGCCCATCATGAAATTGAATTCTCTAGTTTCTGGTCTTTTCTCAAAAGCCAAACTTTATCTCAAATAAGCACTTTTTCATTTCATAAGTAGCATGAGAGATTCATACATACATTTCCAATCTGCTTTAAATCTCCATCTTCATGACTAATCTCTATTTTTTCACGAACACTACGAGGCATTCATTCTGCATATCCAAATGGAACCGTAACCGTGATTTTGTCAGATTTGTCTAATTGTTTCCATTGTGGGTCATAAGAAACTCATTCATTATATGGTACTGAATTTATAGCAACTATAACTGAAGACAAAGACAAAGCTGGCTGTAATTTTTCTCACAAATCAAAATCTGAACCATCCTCCGACAGCGGATTATATCCATAAAGAGCCAATCATGGACGATATGCATTGAAAAAATCATCTTGAAGTTTTAGCATTCAAATGCTTGCTCCAATATGACGATAAGTTGGTGTATGCCCATAATCCAATATTTCCTGATACATCATCTTGAACGCTTCTACCTGCTTTTCTATATCCAATTTATTTGCAGAGAATAAATGTGACATTACTCATTCTATCTGGATTTTTGGATAATCTTTCAAAAATTCCAATGCATTTGGTAATAAATCTGCATCTATTCATTCACGATTCATTCCAGTATTGAGAAATAGGTGGATTTTCAGCTTTTTATTTAGTTTTGCCAAAACTTGCAAAGTTTCCAAATTATACACACAGAAAGTCGTTCTTTTGAAGTTAAATTTATCATAATTCACGGATAAAGTCTCTCACAAAAGTAGCACATTAAATTTGCTATGACGAATCACAATATTATATTCAGGGAAAGAATCCACCACAATATATTTGATAGGCAATCACTTATAAATCTGCAAAATCTGATCTATTCAATGTCCGTATGCATTAGATTTTATCACAGGAAACAAATCTGCATTTGGCTTTAATCAGCGTAAATAATTATAATTGTACAATAAATTTGATTTGCTAATATAAATACGATTCATAGGCTCAATATTTGGCTTAAACCAATCTCTAATACTCATTTTATTTATAGTTTTAAAGTAAATATTATTTTTTAAATCAGTTTTCTTTTATCCTTTTAGCTATTTCTCATCATCACATTTCTACTATTTTACCTTTTTCTAAAACTAGTGTTTCATCTATATTTAAATAATCTAATATCGTGAATATGTGAGTAATAATTATGAATGAATTCTGATTTGTAGACATTGATTTAAGCAATTCTGCGACAACTTTAAAAGCATCCACATCTAGTCATGAATCAATTTCATCCAAGATTATATATTTTGGATTGAGTAATTTCATCTGAAGTATCTCTAACTTTCTACGCTCCCCTCAACTGAATCATACATTTAAATCACGCCAAAGAAAATCTTTAGAAAGCTGAAGTTCATCCAGAATTGGCTCAATCAATTTCTTGAATTCCATAAAAGTGGTAGTTTTGACCGAATTGTCATAAACTCATTTCAAAAATTCAAATAATTTCACTCATGGGATTTCTGGGATATTCTGAAATGCTAAAAAAATTCAGGCTTTAGCTCTCTTGTCTGGGCTCAAATCTGAAATTTTTTCTCAGTCCAATGTGATTTCTCCATCTACAATTTTATATTTTGGATTTCACATCAATGTCATTGCTAAAGATGATTTTCCACTTCCATTTTTTCAAAGAATACAATAATCTCTACCTAATTCAAAATTACATGAAACATCCTTCAAAATCTCTCTATCTCATACCGATACTGATAAATTCTTTATTGATAGCATATTTCAAATTATAAATAAAAATTCCCACCATAGGATAGGAATTTAATAACAAAATGGAATAGAAAATATCTTAATCATCAAATTCTGGAAAATCAATCAAATATTGTTGACCATCCTTATCTAATTTTGGTGGCTTTGGTGAACCATCATTCTCATCTTCTGATTCCTGCACTTCTTCATCAGTTTTTTCACCTCACATCTCATTTTTATCTTCTACTTCTTCCTCATATCCTAAACTCTCTGTTCATGGTTGCACCGGATCTCTCCATCCCCCTTGTGCTTTTGGATAATCTGAATCTACTTCACAATCATCATCTAACCTCATTTTCATCGCTTTATAAGACAAATCTGAGGGTTTAGATTCTGTTTCCACAGAAACTCTCAGTGCAACTTTCAACGCCCATATTTTGTCTGTCACTGGCTGTAAATATTTATTTATACTTTCTCAATGCATATTTGTTACTCACCTTTCTTCTTTAATTTTTCTAAAAATCCAGTCACTTGATCAATCTAAACATTGAATTACATACTCGTGACGATCATCTTGTTCATTATAAATTAATTTTCTACGCCATCCAAAGTCTGGCTTTTGTTTCGCAGTATTAATAACATTAAAAATGTTTTTTGCGGTCAATTCTCTCCTTCTTTTCGTAGCTTCTGCCCTAGGCAATTTCTCCAATGCATTCTTTAAATTTTCACTAACATTTTCTCACAAACTAGTCAAAGATTTCCATCTTTTATTCATATCTTTGTCAGTTTTTAGATACTCTTTCCATGCGTCATAAGTAAGATTGTTTTTGTCATCCATAACTAAGCGAATAACATATAAATACACATATTATTATAAATAAAACATCGTAAAAGTCAAATCTAAAAACATTAATTTGATTTCAGCATTGAATTAAATATCTTAAATATATATTAAACATGTTTTATATTAAATTCACCCATCATGAAAAAGGAAGTAAAAATCATCTTATACTGCCTACTAGGTATCATAATAATTTTGGTTTGTTGTTTGATGATATGATGACACAAACATAGTGCATGAGAACCAGATGTTTTACCAGAAGATTTATATGAAGAAAGTGAGGTTATTGAAACTGCAAATTCACAACCAACTCAGGATTCTGAACAAGACATTTTAGATGATTTAGAATCTCTATTTCATGGCAATGAGGGATATGAAAACGTTGAATGAGAATATGGATTTATAAATGCTGAAGCTTAATATCAATGCAAGAAATTTTATGGAATAAATCTGAAAATATATTACGTAAATTCGAAAATGGAAATGAAGATTTTCGTATTGTTCCACTTGAAAATACAACCATAAAATTCTGAGCAATTATAAAAAATAGCAAACTATCATTCATTTTCGATATCGAGCATGAAAATGTAAACGCTGAATGTTTTTTCCTCATCCCCGCTATCAAAAACCAAAATGTAAAATTAAACCTTCAAACAAACTTCAGATCACCAAATACAAAAGTTACTATAAATGTTATTGCCTTAGCTAGTGATGATGCATCTATAACTTTGAATTGAAATTTGCATATTCTCGATTGAATAAATAAAGTTGAAGCAAAATTATACGAAGAAACCCTCCTCATCTGAGATGCAAAATACATATCTATGATTCCTTGATTAAGAGTCGATTCCCCTGATGTTATCGCTTCCCATTGAGCCAAAATTCAACATATATCTCTAGAAAGAATATTCTACATGCAGAGTCGCTGATTAGACCAAAATAAAGCCATAGATATGATTATAAATTCTTACTCACAGCAAATCATATCCAAATTAGAACTAAATGAACAACAGCAACCTGAATTTTATTCCATGATAAAATAAAATATGCTAAAATACTTTGAACTATTACTAGAATTACTCCGACCAGAGGATGACAATTTTGTAGTAGAAGGGAAAAAACAACTCTTATCCACAGCACAAAAATTAGAAGAAAGATGAGATAAAAATCTGAAAATTCATCATAGATATCGATTCATTTTTGATGCTTATGATGACCTAATCCACGGAAAAATTTCACTTGATGAATTCCTGACCACATGAGACATCACAAGCAATAAAAATTTGAATAAGAATAGCGAATCTTCAATTCCAGTTATAAATTCAATAATTGATGGAGTACTAAAAAACGCTGATAATACTCTGTTTATCCTGGATACTATCAGCTTCTGAAGTTTATCTGACAAAGATAAAAAAGCTGTACAATCGTGGACAAAAGATCATAATTGTGAATTAGTATTCTGCTAATATTTTATATAATAATTGTAAAACAATGTCTGACTGTATTTTCTGCAAAATCGCCAACAACGAATCTCCGTGCTTCAAAATCTGGGAAAATGACGAATTTATGGCATTTCTCGACATCATGCCAAATGTAAAATGACAAACTCTTCTTATCCCTAAACAGCATTATGATTCAGATTTATTTCAAGTTGATGATGAAAAATTTTATGGAAGGCTAATGATGACTGCGAAGGAAGTAATCGATATGCTCAAAAAAAGTCTGAAAGTTCAGCGCGTATGAATGATTATGGAAGGAATGTGAGTCAACCACCTACATTTAAAACTATATCCAATGTATGGATTATGAGAAGAACGAGAAGTAAATGAATGTCCATGACATGTATTTTTTGAAACTTATCCATGATATTTAACTACCCAAATATGAAATCAGGCCGATATGGAAGAATTATGAACAATTCAAGTTCAAATCACGAACTGAGCTGCTTTAAATTAATTTCCGACAGCGAAGAATCTTGTACACAATATATTATATACCACCCTAAACCAACATTCATTGCTGGTTTTTATAACTATTAGTTATCAAAGATTTAATCATTTCAAATTAAGTCAATATAAAATAAATACCATTTATATAAAATTATATAAAATCCGGTAAAATCTACCCGATTTTTTGCATTTTTCTCGATTCATGAATATAATTAGATGTTAATTTATATCATGAATTCAACTGAATGTATCAAACATTAAACGATTTGGAATATATACTTTCACAGAAGCAAAAAGCTCGTTCAAAGTTTTCTACAATTTTTAATGAATTAAAAGTTCTTGGATTAATATTCACAGTGCTTTTCCTATGAACATATTTAGTTACAAACGCTCAATTAGTTATCGATAATTTCAATGATCGTTTTTCACCAAACGAAGTTTCTGGAATTTCAGAAGAAATCTCCAATTCTTCTTTCAATGCTGAGCATTTATTGGCATCTAACCATACTGAACAGGTGGATGCTTTAGTAGAGCAGTATGGAAACGTAGTTTCTATGCAGCAAGAAGTTGCCACTGATATGGACCATTACTTACAGGAGAATCTAGATAGTTACGATTTTTCATTTAATCTTTTACCTCCAACTAATAGATTAATTATCCCAACCATAAATCTAGATGTGCCATTAGTTGAAACAGATGCACACGATTACAAGAATTTCACTGAAACAACATTTGATGCAGACTTAGAAAACTGAGTAGTAAAATATCCTACTACTCCAAATCCATGAGAATGAGGAAATGCTTTTTTCTTTGGTCATACATCACAAGAATATTGGAAAAGTAACCCATATGGAACAGTATTTCGTAGAATTCCTCAATTAAAAGCTGATGATAAAATTCAAGTCGTTCGAGACTGAGTTTTATATGAATACAAGGTCGTAAAAACTGTGATTGTTAGACCAAAAGATGTAAATGATACTTATGTAAAATTTGGAGAAGAATGAAAAGAATACATTACATTAATGTGATGTTATCCTATCTGAAGAACAGACAAAAGAATGATGGTTTTCGCCGAAAGAATTTAATTTTACTTTATAATATACTAAAATGGACTTCATTATGAACGAATTTCGATTGAATATCATACTACGAATTCTAATTACAGTTTACTGAGCCACTGGAATCTGAAATTTTCTAGCACGTACCTGTGATCCCAGAATTGATGATGATGATGAAATTTTCAGATTAAATAGCTGGAACTACATATTTTGGCTTATTACATCACTTATATTCTTTTTCTTTGGAATTTCAGAATTTAAAAATCAGACCTTAATATACCTTACAGTTATTGAAATCGTAGTACTTATAATTGCTTATACTTATCTAATAGTTTCTACTCGAACAAAAAGTAAAAAACAATTCAAAAAAATCAGAGAAATGCAAAAAGAAAAACTACGCAGATGATACTAGCTATATTGCTTTAATCTTGCAATTCTGTCGTCAATACTTGGATGAGAGTCCCATATCGATGTTTTTATTTTCTTAGAATCTTGTATATTTTTATTATTTATACTATAGCTCCTTACATAATTTTTAGGATCTGATATAAAGAATCATGAAATAGTACTATCAGCTTTAGCTACATATGAATTAGTAGAAATCTTTCTTAAAGCTGAAATCATAGATTGATTATCTCTAGTGAGTTCTACAGATCATAAATCAGCCATATACTCCCTTTTACGTGATATAGCCAATCTAATCAAAGGATAAAACAAATATCATAAAACCAAAAATGCTATACCAAAAATAAAAATTCAAGATCCACTCCTGCTAGACGAAGAGCTACTTGATGATGAACTAGATAATGAAATAGAATTTCAGTTCCTTATCAATAATTGTCATACAAGAGATACAACTCATACAAAAACATATGCCACATACATCAAAAGTGAATCTCTATTTATTAGATGAGTTAACTCATGTCATGCAACTGCTTCTATTTCGTTCTTATCTAAATTCTCCAATAAACCCGAAGTAAATGCCACCCAACTATCATCTTTTTTCCATCATGTCGCAAATGCATTCATTCATGGTTCATCAATTATAGCAATCTTTGGCATCGGAAGTCACTTAGAAATACAGAGATTCTCAACGATATTATATATTTCAGGATTTTCTTTCCTTGTAATTGCTCTAGCCCCAGATAATCAAAACATTATATCTTTTTGCAAAAGAAAAGATATTAATCACCAAATTCAGAGAACAATCAAAACAATTGGGAATATACCTAACGTCATATTTAGTCATGCATCAAACCTACTTCATACCACATTCGAATTCACAAAAAATAGTGATATTATCACCCAAAATATCACAAATAAAAGTGCAGGAAAAAGAATTAATAACAAAACTGTCTTTCTTTGATTCTCTGCTTTAAAACTCTGCATTCATTGATATGACATTTCACCTACAACAATTATATAAAGTTTCTCAATAATACTCATATACCGCTAAAAAACAATAAAAAAAACGAGCCAACACGACTCGTTTTATAAATATAGAAAAAAATTTTTAATCTTCAAATTTAACTTTAGGTGCTTTTTTAGCTTCTTCAAGCCCCTCAAAATAATCTTTTGGTTCTTTGTGGAACAAGATATTTGCAGGAAATTGCTTAATTAATGTATTATATTCTCTAGTCGATGCATTAAAATATCTTCTAGCTGATGCAATTTTATTCTCAATATCTGATAATTCTGACTGCAAATTAAGAAAATTCTCATTAGCTTTCAATTCAGGATAAGCTTCAGATAATGCGAACAAAGATTTTAATGAGGTAGTCAACATATTATCTGCTTCAGCTTTTGATTTTACATCTGTTGCTGTAGCGAATTTATTTCTAGCTTCAACTACTTCCTTAAAAGTACTTTTTTCATGTTTAGCATATCATTTTACTGTCTCTACTAAATTGTCTACCAAATCAAATCTTAATCTTAATTGAACATCAATATCAGACCATGCATTTTCTACAGTTTCTTCTAAGCTTACAATTTTATTATTCAATGAGATGTAATAACCAATAAGACATACAATAATTATTACAATAACTAATAAAGCTGTCATTTTTTCATAATTTATGGGATAAAACTGGATTAATTATATTAATAAATATAATTTTTGCAAATAATTAGAAACTTTTTACAAATCTCAAGTCTCCATTTGTAAAATATCTAATATCTCTAATTCCATATTTCATTGCAGTTATTCTATTAATTCATAGTCAGAAAGCGAATCCAGTCCATCATTCACTGATATCTACTCATGCAGCTTTGAGTACATTTTCATGAACCATTCCTGCTCACAAAATTTCAAGCCATTTAGACTTTGTTTTTTCTCAAGTTTTTGGATCTATCATATCATATCTAGCGTCAATTTCGAATCCTGGCTCAGTAAACGGAAAAAATGCGGGTCTCATTCTGATTTCTACATCTTTTTTGAGTATAGCTGAAAGGAATGTAGTTATAATGCTTTTGAAATTAGCAATAGAAATATCTTTGTCTACATAAAGTCATTCTAATTGGTAAAACATTGTATCGTGAGTAGCATCCATTTCATCGAAACGATAACATCTTCAAGGAATTACAGCTTTCATAGGCAAACCATACTTTCTAATCAAAAAATTCTGACCTGATGAAGTATGAGTCCTCAAAACAAAAGGTTCTCCTCTGTGATCTTTTTTATCCACATAAATCGTATCATGCATCTCAGTCGCAGGGTGTGTAATAGGAATATTCACTGATTCAAAGTTTTCAAACTTTGTAACTACATCAGTTGAATTATCTACTATAAATCCAAGAGATTGAGCAATGTTTTCTACTTCTCTTCTAGTTTTTGCCAGTAAATTATAATATCATTGTTCTAACTTAGCACCAGGCAAAGAAATATCTATCAAATCTTTTTCTAGCATTTCATTGATAGCAGCAGAAGACATTTCACAGTTTTTCTTTTCATAAGCAGATTCTAAAGCTGTTTTTAGAGAAGAAAGTTGTTGTCATTTTTCTCTTTTCTCTTCAGGAGATAGACTTCACATAACTTTAAATTCAGCAGGCAAAAGTCATTTTTTACCTAAATATTTCTGGAATCGTTCTTCCAAAGCTTCAGCAGTTTTTACTTGATCTAATTCTCATAGAATCACATTTTGATCCAACATTATTTTTCATATGAAATAATAAATCTGACTTTAATTTTAGTATTATGTTTTATATTTTCAATGGAAAACGTAATAAAAAAATCTCTTGCATTTTTTACATCTTTCGAATATAATATAGGTAGATAATTAAATGTGGATGGATTTATAACCTACTTGCAAACCACAATAAAAAAATGCTAAAGGGACGACTGGAATTTTGATTTATTCACCGTCGAATTAGTTAATTTGTAGTTTATAAGTATTATATCTCTTGATGCATTTGGTTATCTGATACAGATTGGCCAGATGTGTTTTTCGTTTAGAATGAATAATTCTTAACTTATTTATCTTGTAATCGGATTTTTTAATGATACGTTCTTGTTGAAGGCAACAAATAATTGATCGACATCTTAATACATGAAAAACCGTATTTGAAGCAGATAAACGCATTCAAGAATTCGCCTGACCTGCTATGACAGATTCAGAAAAAGAAGAATATTTAAAGAAAAAACAATATCGAACAAAAGAAGAAGAGAATGAATTTGTAAGGATTTGGGAAATTAAATTTTGAATTCCATGACATGCTAGTCGATTTTATGAAATGTGTAGACATCATAGAAAACCAAAATAAATGCTAGAGATTAATATAAAACGTGATGCGTATTAAAAAAGAGTCCCCCTTCGGTAAGGGGGAAGGAGCGTAGCGACAGGGGGATTCTTAATCTACAAGCTCTAATAAGCTAATTCTTTCAATTTCTTGGTTTATTGTATGATTATCAATTTTTAATGAACTTAGCCACCTAATAATTTCTTGTTTTATTATTTCAAACAGTCAATCACAATCAACTGATATACACCTTTTATTATTATCTCAAAATGAGTTCAAATAATTTAAAAAATTTAAATTATTCCATTTTTCATGGTTTTCATGGTAATATTTACCATCTATTAAAGCTATAAAAAACAAGTCATTATTAGTTATTTTTAGTGCTTCCTTAAACGTCGTTATAACATCATTTGATTGATTGTCTTGAGCTCCTCATTCATCTTTTGTATATTTACAAGTTGTATAGAATTCTAAAAGATTTCATTGAAATTCATAATTTCGATAGAAATCTAACGACTTTAAATCTTCTTTTTTATTATTTGGAATATATACAATCTTTCATTCTCTTATATATTTAGCATTTTTTCATGATGCTGGTAATTTTTTAACTCAGTCTATTAATCCTGTTCATTTTTCTATTTTTTGAACAAATTCTAATTGTAACATTTCATATATGTTTTGTTTTGCTGGATCTTTTTCAAATCAATTAAAAACCATATCATCTTGCGTATTTTTTATCTATCATATACGTAATTTTTCGGCAAATTATATCTTTCAGCATATCTATCCACTTTTTCTTTTAAATCTTTATCCTTTTCCAAATTGTTAATAGAATATTTTAAAGCGTATTGATTTTTTTCTCTCCTTAATCTAGCTTCTTTCTCAAAATCTATTATACTCATTATTTTGATTTAATTGTAAAAATAGCTGAATTCATAATCATTTTTGCTGTTTTAAAATCTAATCTTCTACGATACAATCAATCATCTCTCAATCATTTAAATGAGGTTAAACATATATCATTAGAGATTTCTCTATATTTTTGTAATTTTTCATTACAAATAGATAAAAATTCATCCAAATTTATTCAATTTGGTAATCAAGAAACTCTTGTTAATGAACGACTAGAAACCTTAATTTTATCTGAATCAATTCAATCTCATTTTATAAATTCTATTGTCGGTTTTTTTGTGCTATCTATACATATTATTCCTATATTTCAATCTTTATCATTAAATACCCAATCAATATTTTCTCAATCTCAAAATAAGTTCAAAATATTTTCTGATATTGAAAAATAATCTCATATTTTTTTGTCCATTCTGTACATATAAAAATTGCTTGTTTCGTTTCAAAACTCATTTTCTTTAACTTCTGGAGATACAAATAAAGCCAAACATACAGGACAATCTGTATCATCAAACATTTTACAAGTAAGAGAAACAACCGAATATAGTCTGTCGGTAAATAGTCATGATGTTATAAAGCTTTCTGGTATAATTGCTGCAACAAACTTAGTATGATTGAGCATTACCTCCAAACATTTTTGATATAAATCTTCGTATTCAGGATAGTCATAAGATAATCATCTTCTTGTTGCTGAATTTTTTGCCAAATAAGGAGGATTTGTTATAACTACATCATATCAAACAGGATAATTTTTTATTGTATCTTGTTTTATAATTTCAAATTCTGGTGCTTTATTTTCATAGGAAGTATCAATATCAAAACATTTTCGTTTACATTTTTTTCAATCTTCAAATAAAGTTAATTCATCAATTAAAGAAATTATATTATTTGCTCAAGCAAAAGGCTCTAATAAAGTTTTTTTACTTTCATCTGGAATAAGAGAAAACCATTCATAGAATGCTGATACAAAAAATGGATTTGTAATCGTAAAAAATTGTCATGCTTCTCTTTTGAAGTCTTCATTATCTAGCATATTAAAAATAGTTTAGCGACTAAAATACATCAGTCGAACTATTTTTAACTAGAAAAAAAGGCGACTGATATCATCGAGTCGCCAAACCAATTTCCAATTTAGAGGTGATCTTTCGAAACACATAACAAAGGAACGATGAATACCAATCGCCTTTGTTCGTATTTCAAAAAATCTCCCAAAAAGATTTTCCTCTAATGAATTGATTTGGCAGTCCAAGAATAAAAATTCTACCAAAAAACGCAAGAGAAAAATGTGTTGTTGAGCAACCTCTTCCGGCTTTCAGCCACCTCCCCCTAACAGGGGAGAAAATCAAAATTAAAAAATTTGCTCCCTGTGAGGGGAGCTCCCCGATTTATCGGGGTGAGGGGTTGTATAAAAACTATCCCGAATACTCACTCAATCTCTCAACAACTCTATCTTTTCACATAACTTTCATCAATGAGAATAAGTCTGGAGTCTGTTTTGCATTACATAATTGGATACGGAGAAACATTGCTAAATCTCCGACTTTTCCTACATATCATCACTCTTTGAATTCTGCATTATTAGCTGCATAACCGAATCTCTTTCAGATTTCTTTGAGCTGTTCAAATCGTCATAATGTGTCTACTCATTCTAGTTTTACTTCATCAATATATGTGCGAACAAAATCCTGTAATTTTGAGAAATTTTCGTTTTCTGCTAATAGACTTTTTCTATTTTCTGCTCATTTTTTCCAGTTTTCATCATCAAAGAATAAAATCTGATTTTTTACATCTGGATAAACTGTAAATCTTTTTGGATCTTTTTCTGTGTGACGTTCGATATTCATAGCTGCTTTGTAATAATCTGGATTAGATTTCAAAAGCTGAGCAAACTCAGTATCAAATCATTCAGCTCGCTCCAAAGTTTCATCAAATAATTTATCAGTAGAAATAGCTGAAAGATATTGATTATTTATCCATTGTAATTTAGTTTCATCAAAAAGTGGAGCAGCTACTCACATTTTTTGAAGTTCAAAATTAAATTCTGAAAGTGGTGCAAGTTGATTATCTTTTCTCCAATCTTCAAATGATGAACTAGCTAAGGTTAGAATATAGTCCATCAATCATTGAGTAGAATATCATCTTTCAAATAAAATTCTAACATCTGCTTCTGGATCGTGCCTTTTACTCAGTTTTCTTTTCTTTCATTCATCCAATTTTGAAATTGGTGCTACATGACAATACTTTGGAGCCGTTAATCCAAATGATTGGAATAATTGCAAATGAAGTGGAACTGAAGTAAGCCATTCATCTCATCTCATTACGAGTGAAGTCCTCATCAAAGTATCATCCACGATATGTGCCAAATGATATGTTGGCAATCCATCTCACTTGAGAATTACGATATCGTTATAATTGTCTATCATAGAAACTACTCATCTAAGTTCATCAGAAAAAATGATTTTTTTGGTCAAATCTGCAGGAGAACGAAATCTGATTACAGAGAAAGTATCTCACATTTCGTGGAATTTTGCGATTACTTCATCAGGAGACAAATTGCGATATTTTGAAAATTCTCCGTAAATTCCAGGAATTTGTTTATTTTTCATCTGTTGGTCACGAATTTCATTCAATTCATCTTCACTCATCCAGCATGGATAAGCTAATCATTTTTCGATTAAATATTTTATGAAAACTTTATAAAAGTCTGCTCTCTTTGACTGAATGTATGGCCCATAATTTCATTTATCAGATTCATTCTCTCCAAGTGGTCATTCATCGATTTCAATTCAGAATTTTTTGAGTGATTGAACTAAAGATGTTGCAGCTCATTCAACTTCTCTTTTCTGGTCAGTGTCTTCGATACGCAGAAAGAAAACTCCATTATTCTGCTTTGCATATTTTCGATTAATTAACGCTGTAAATAGACTTCCAAAATGCAAAAATCCAGTTGGTGATGGTGCTATACGTACACATACACAGTTACGCTGAGGATATTTATCAAGTAATTTCTGAATATCTGAGTCCACTCATGGGAGTAAGAGTTCTGCTACATCATGCCAAGTTGCCATAAATTTCAATCTGAAAAACTAAAAATCTGTTTTGAATAATATTTTTTCATCTTAAAAAAACAAGCTTTCTAATTATACAAAAAAAATATAAACATTTAACACAATAATAGTCACTACATACATATTGACTTTTTTTATTTTTTTGTTATACTACGCAAAAAATAGAAAGAAAAAATTTTTAAAACGCAAACCGATGAAAGGGATTATTATCATTCTTTGCACCGTATTTGCGATAATATGGTGTATTTTAAGTATTCTTGCTGTAGCAGGAACTCTGGATGAAAAAAGGGCAACAAAAGATGGAAGTTGGAAGTTTTTCTTAGTTATTTCCGTCTTATTTGTTAGCACCGTCATCACGTTGGTTCTCACAATAATATATTTATTGAATCTCTAGCAATTACCGTTCGGAATCCGAACGGTTTTTTTAAATACTATCAAACCAATCTTGTTGAAACCATTTTTCAAACGTGGAAATATGTCATGTATCCATTAATATAATTCAGATTTCTCTATTATTGTCTAACGAATTTGCAGAGAGGTTCATAGAACCAAGAAGTAAATATTTCTCATCGACTAAAATCATTTTGGTATGATTATAGCGAGTTTTCAGAGTTCTCGCAATTCACGGTCAAAAATATGAAACTAAATCATAGTTATCATCCGTATTTGCTACGATTATTGCCATATCGATTTCTTCAGATTTTTTATGAAGAATATCCAGAATTTCTTTATCTACAATATATTGAGTCTGAATCACTATCGATTTTTCTGCACTTTCGAGTAAAGTTTTGATTACATCACGACAATTTATTGGACAGACTACCAAATTAGGATGTAAATCTAAAGTTGATAAATCATCTCCAACCCAATCTGCATCAAAAAGCTGATTTAAACTATCATGAAACTCCTTATCTTCAGAATAGAAAAAATGTTCACGATTTGATTCAAAACTTGATTTGGTAAGATTCGCTGTCTGCACCCAACAAGCATCTTCATTCAGAGTTATCTTTGCGTGAACATATGTCGTTCACATTTGCTCGTCACTGCGAAGTTCTATATTTTCATCTCACGAAAAATATTCCTGCAATTGATGGAAAGTATTTTGATATTGTTGATATTTATTATTTTCTAGAATTATCTGAACTGGATTTCAATTCTCTGATATTTTTTGAAAACGAGTTTTAAAGAAACTATTGGTAAAATCATATGTCTCAAGTTTTAAGTATTCATCAGTATTTTTTAGGAATTCTCAATACCTAGAATATAAGTCATTACTTGGTCACTGAAGTATAGTTCACGGAATCACTTTCAGATTTTCCAAAAAGTTTTCAGAATTGAATTCTTCTTTTTGTGAAGTCTTTTCATATCACGGTCAAAGTTTTACATCAACTAAATAAACAACGAACAAAACAAAAAATATAAACAAAACAACAACTCAATTTTCTTTCCAAAAATTTTTCATTCATTACAATTCAAGTAAACAATACTCTATTAAAGATATTACCAAATTTTTCAATTAAAAAAAACACACAAACTTGTTATCCCGAACGAAGTAAAGGATCTTAGGTGTTAGATGTCATCTTGAGCAATAGCGAAAGATCCAGGAAACGTAAACCAATGGATTCTTCGGTCGTTTACCCCGCTAGTTTACACCGTTAAACGGTGCGGGGCGAGCCTCCCTCTGAATGACATATTATTCAAAACAAAAAAGCTGACCATTACGACCAGCTTTTTAGTATCTTTCGGATTAATTACATTCTTTCGTGGAAAGTCCTTTGAATAACCTCTAATTGATGAGCCTTTGATAACCTAACAAAATTAACTGCATATCATGAAACTCTAATAGTCAATGAAGGATAATTTTCAGGATGTTCATAGGCATCCATTAATGTTTCTCTATTTAGCACATTTACATTCAAATGATGAGCATTCTTTTTGAAATATCAATTTAGCATCGTAACTAAGTTATTTACTTGCTCTTCTTTGTTAGCTCCAAGTGAAGATGGAACGATTGAGAATGTATTTGAAATACCATCTTTTGAATAATTATAATCAAGCTTAGCTACCGAATTCAGTGATGCAATTGCTCATGAATGATCTCTTCAATGCATAGGATTTGCTCCTGGAGCAAATGGTTCTCATGCTTTTCTTCCATCCGGAGTGGCTCATGTATTTTTTCCATACATTACATTTGATGTAATTGTAAGAAGTGAAAGAGTAGGAGTTGCATCTTTATATGCTTTATGTTTAGATAATTCTGACATAAAATACTCCTGGATTTCTCTTCACATCAAATCTACCCTATCATCATCGTTTCCAAACATTGGATATTCTCATTCGATTTCAAAATCCTTTGCAATTCCATTTTCATCCCTAACTGGTTTAACTTTTGCATATTTAATAGCAGATAGAGAATCAAGTACTACTGACATTCCAGCGATTCCATATGCAATATCGATTCCGCATCCTGAATCTATGAATGCCATTTGAGCTTTTTCATAATAATATTTATCATGCATATAGTGAATAATATACATGGCCTTTGCATACACTCTGGCTGTATTAGCCATAGCATTTTTAAAGTTTTCATATACTTTATCATAATTTAATGTTCAATCTTCATTATCACAGGTCTGGAATAATTTTTCATCCATTACCTGAACTCATTCATCTTCTTCTCTACCACCATTGATAGCCAAAAGAAGCGTTTTCGCTAAATTACATCTCGCACCAAAATGTTGAATTCTTTTTCAGATTTCTTGATATGAAACACAACATGCAATTCCATAATCATCACTTCATCTAACAGGTCTCATTAAATCATCATTTTCATATTGAATAGATGATGTATCAATAGAAACCTGAGCACAGAATTTTTTAAATCATTCTGGTAATTGATCTGACCAAAGAACTGTTAAATTTGGCTCTGGTGATGGTCCAAGATTATAAAGAGTTTGTAAGAATCTGAATGATGTTTTTGTAACTTTTACTTTGCCATCACTAAACATTCATCAAACTGATTCTGTAACCCATGTTGGATCTCATCCAAATACATCATCATAGCTTCACATTCTCAGATGTCTTACCAGTCTAAGCTTCATTACGAAATGATCAATCATTTCTTGAGCCTGTTCCTCAGTAATTTTTCAGTCTTTTAAATCTTTTTCGATATAAATATCTAAGAATGATGAAACATTTCCAAGAGACATTGCAGCTCAATCCTGTTCTTTCACTCATGCAAGATATGCAAAATAAACCCATTGAATAGCTTCTTGAGCATTTTCTGCTGGTCTAGTTACATCAAATCCATAACTTTCAGCCATTTTAGCAATATCATTAAGTGCAGTGATTTGCATTGAAATTTCTTCTCTAAGTCTGACTTTAGCATCATCCATTTCTCATTCAATAGCCAAAAAATCAGCTTTCTTTTCTTCAATTAATCTATCAACTCCATAAAGAGCTAATCTTCTATAATCTCAAATAATTCTACCTCTAGCATAATTATCAGGAAGTCCTGTGAGAACATGTTTAGATCTATAAGTTCTGATTTCTGGATCATATGCGGAGAATACTGCATCATTGTGATTCTTTGCATATTTGAAAATTTCCTTTACTTTTGCATCAAGTTCAAGTCATCTTTCATTAAGAGCTTTTTCTACTACTCTTACTCAACCAAATGGTTTGATAGCTCTTTTTAGAGGTTCATCAGTTTGAAGTCAAACTATTATTTCCAAGTCTTTATTAATATATCCTGGTTTATGAGAAGTAATTGTAGAAATTGTTTCAGGATCTGCTGACCTAAGACCATTATTATCTCTTTCTTCTTTTAGATACTTCTTCACTTCTTCCATCAATTTATTCGTTTTTTCAGTAGGTCATACAAGAAATGAAGCATCTCCATCATATGGAGTAATGTTGTCATAGACAAACTGTCTTACATTTATAGACATCGTGTTCAACGTAAAGAAATAAAATTTTGAATTATATATCAGAATATAATCAGCTCCTTAAAAAATTTTCACGCGATTTTTGTTCTATCAAATTTCACCTCTTCTTCAAGTTTAATATTCAATTATCCTCGGTTTTGTCAAACTTATCTCCAACAAAAAGCCGACCCTGAACCAGAATCAGCTTTATCACAATATTATTGATATAATGGTGAAGGATAATTCTGATCTATAATCACTAAAGAAGCGTTTTGATATGGATTAGTCCATGTTGTTCCGTCACTAGCTTTCCATCATCAAGGACAAGGAACTCAATCTGAACCACTTCAAACACTACATTTCCATACAAAAGTTTCTTCTAACTGATCTACCGTATCTTTACTTGTCATCTTTCAGTAAACAAAATATACATTCTGCAAACCAGTCAACGAAGAATCTGGTTTTATACTTCAGTTAACAATAAAATTTCATCTAATAAACCTTCATGCTGCAACATCATCCCCAGAATAATCATGACCTGATTCCCTAACAGTAGTTACTTGGTCCTTAAAGGAGAACAAATCGGTATTTGATTTAAATCAATTTCTCTTAAATACAGTCAAGTTGTCATTTGTAACTCATGTATTTAAGCCAATTAATAAATTCCCACCATCAACAAATATATCATAATAATCGACACTATCAAAATCATCCATGTCTTTTATTTCTACATCTACTCATCATTTAACTATTAATGTTTCATTCGTTTTTGCCTGTATTGGACTTGAACTTGAACTTGAGACACAAACTATTTTATCAGAGCTTGGACTATAATCATTTTTCCACTTTCCTCTACATAAGATTTCTGCTTTCTGTCTAGCATAACTAATCAATTGCATATTGTTTACACTAACAGATGAAAAATATTGCATTTTTGCATTACTCTGATTTCACTGTATACCAGTAGTTCTATTATCTTTATTAATTCCTACTAAACCATCGACAACCACCTTTATCAATGAGTTCATAGCCGATCATTCATTGTTACAATCTACAGATAAAAATTCGGATTGGATAGTTTTCTCGCCTCTCTTAAAAAGACTATGCAAATCTCCTCAATTACTCTTAATCTGTAAAAAAACAGATTTTGCATCACTTCATGTTATTGTACATCAAACAAATCATGCTCATCCGTTACCATCATAAATAAATCAAACTGGATACTTATTATCAATTCTAACAAATGTCGATGCTAAATCATTTCATACTTTCAACCAATTACTGCTAGTGTCATAATTGGTTCATGCTACTAGAGCAAATGTTTGTCCATCGGAATCATGTGTAACCATTCCATGATATCATTTCGTATCCACATATTTTTCTTCAACAGTATCTTCACAGTTTTTAATATCTTGTTCGCTGTTGTAATTCTTCGCACACTTTGCTAAAGCTTCACTATAACCAAATTGTCTACATCTAGTGTATAATCAACCACTTGCTACTATATCACCATACCTTCCATCTAATGGCCATAATCTTTCTCATCTCTCTGCATTATAATAAAATCACTTTACCTTTTTCTGACACTCAAATCTACTAGTCCCTAGCTCTACAATATAACCAGTAGCAACTGATCATGTAGACTCAACTATCCCATCAGAAAAATATATAAATCAATAAAAATCATTTAAATTGTCATTAAAATGGATAGGCACCATATTCTGCCTTATCTCTCACCATGTCTCAGGTCTCCCATATCCATCATTAAAATCTAACTTAAAACTAATAGCCGAAGTAAAACTTCAAACCACTCCAATAAACATAGACAATACCAATCACAAGATTAGGTGTAATTTTTTGTTACTCATTTTATTAACAGAAAAGTAAAAATTTTTCTCAGCCAATTATACTCATAACTCACAAAAAAGTCAAAAAAAATCGGACTTTTTTTATCCGACTTTTCATAATTACTTAAATTTCAACTTTTACTTCCTTATTTTTGCTAAATATGCAAATCATAAAGCATCGGCAGCATCATTATACTCAGGGATATCTTGAAGATTATAGAATCTCCTTATTGTTTTTTGAACCAACATTTTATCAGCTTTTCAATTTCATGTTATAAATTTTTTAAGTTCAATTGGAGTAAATTCTAGTACTGGAATATTTTTTCTCAAAAATAGCATCATTAATGCTCATCTAATCGCATACACAAATTCAGCATTACTCTGATTATATTCAGTAAAAAATAGTTTTTCCATCGCTATTTTTTCTACTGAATATTTTTTTAATAACTTTTCAAAAAAATCTAAAATCTGATTTGCTCTATTGAACTGATCCTCTCTTGTTGGAGATTTTTGAGATTGCAGCAAAATCCCAGCATCAATAATTTTCAGATTTTCATCTATCAATGCATAACCTAGTTTTCTAACTCACGGATCGATTCCTAGATACATCGATTATATTTTAAATAAATACTAATACTTTTTCCCCTCTTTTTAAAGAGGGAGGGCCAAAGGCCGGGAGATTTTTACAACATATTTGTCATTCTGACACTGAATGAAATGAAGTGGAAGAATCCAGGACAACATGAAGCTAATGGATTCTTCGGTCGTTTACCCACTAGTTTACACCGTTAAACGATGCGGGGCGAGCCTCCCTCTGAATGACACGAAACGTACAAAAATCCTCAGTCCTTCGGATTCACCCAGCTGAGCTGGGCAGGTCTCCTTTAAAAAGGAGCAAAAGTTTTCTTCATTTTCCCCTTTTTAAAGGGGATACGGCTTTAACCGAGGGGATTTTCTATTTTCCATCTCTAAGTTTCTTCCAAAGATTTTCTTCTTCCTTACTCAATTTCTTTGGAATCGAAACTTCAGTTTCTACTATCATATTTCACTTACTTTTAAACATTCATTTTTCTCCAAATCAGCGACCAGATATTTTAATTTTATCTCAGATTTGTGTTCATTTTGGGATTTTTACCATCAATTTTCACTCTGGATGAGGCACTTCTACCTCTCATCAAAGCACCAAATCAAATACTGTAACATTAGCTTTTACGTATAAATCATCTCATTCACGACGGTACTTATTATTTGAAAGTATACGAATTTTCAGATACAAATCTCCATCCGGAGCATCTCATATTCCAGCATCTCATTTTCATGAATATTTGATAAATGCATCTTCTTTAATTCATGCAGGAATCTTGATATCAATAGTTTCTTTCACTTCTTCTAGTCATCAATTTTCCAATACTTTTCAGCCTTTTTTGTATATTTTTCAGATTCATTTACATACACTACATGCACTAGAACTTTGCATAGTTCAAAAAGCTGTCTGTACTTGCTGACGAACTTTTCATTTTCCATTACAGTTTGAACAAACTTCTTCAGTAGCTCAAGCAACCTTTTTGAACCTAGAATAGGTAATTTTTTTTTCACATCAAAGGTAGGAATCCTCAAAACTAATTTCTATAATCTTTTTCAAATCCTCTCATTTACGAACTTTTGCTCATCATCACCCAAATCATCATCAAAATATTCATCCAAGCAAATCTCAAATATCAAAATCGACACTTTCTCAATTTCCGAATCCACCAAATCATCCAAAATTTCCGAAATCAAATCCTCATTGTCATCATCCAAATCATCACGTGAATCCTCATTTACGGAAAGCATCATACTGTCCTCTCTTTTTTTCATCGGAAAGAACTTGGTAAGCTTCGTTTATTTCTTGAAATTTTTCTTTGCTTCATCATCTATCTGGATGATATTTAATAGCCAGCTTTCTAAAAGCTTTTTTTATTTCATCTGTAGATGCGGATTCGCCTACTCAAAGTATATCGTAATAATTCTTTTTAGGATCAAAATCCATCTTTACAATTTATTATTATATTAAAATATAGCACTTTTGTATAGTAAGTGATATTATAAATAAACAAAATCTGAATGCAATGGAAAAGAATTTATTCCAATTTATTTTGATTTCTTTTTGGAAATATCTGCCTCCTTTAATTCATTCCATGTGTTTACATTATCAAGTCCAAAGAATTTAGCATAAGCCTCCACAAACTTTGAACCATTAGTTTTATCTTGAAACAATTCTTCTAAAGATTTATTGTCTCTCATTTTTTGCCAAGTGTCTTTCATTGTTTTCCATGGATATGGAGAATCTAGTAAATCATTAGCATTGACGTTATCTAACCATGCTGTAAACTCTCAAATCCAATATTGATCCAGTGCATTTGGATTCAAAATCATTCACTTTCACTTCTCCGATATTACTTTATTATTTTCATTTTTAATATAATCTCTTTTTGCTTCTAACACAGCTAATCATTTACTTCCACTTCATGCAGCCGATATAGCGGATTTTTGACTCTGAGTCAACAAATTATCATTATTAAGTCACAATTTTTTCATCAATGAATCGACTTGCTCACTTGTAACCGTATTTTCTTCTTGAACCATCGAATTAAGTTTTTGTTCTGGAAGGGATGCTAATCATTTAAGGCTCACTGCTCCTATAGTAGACACTCATTGTCCATCATGTCATGGAACTGGAACAATCGGTATTGAAGTCATAGCTCACCCTACACTATCTTGTACTTTATTAATACTCTGTGAAACAAAATCTTTTCAACCTCACATTTTAACCGTTATCTTTATAATTAAGTATACTAGAACTACGGTAATTATAGCCATCATAAAATCCAAGAATCATTTTCAAATATTTGAAATAGAAAGTTTGAGCAAATTTCAATCAAGCCTAGTATCACAACTCTCATCATCAGATGTAGTATCAATTTTCTTACAAAGATTTGTTATTTTTGCTCAACCAATATCAAAATTATCCATACTTTTTGTTGAATCATTATTAACAACTCTATTTATAAGTGTTACAAAAATCAAACATATAGAAATTCACAGAACTATAACCGATGGCTGGAATACTTTAAGAACAAATGTTTTAAGATTAATTTGTTTCATTAAGTCTGATACAAATCAAATATTCAATACGTCTTTTTCTTGTGACTTTTGTAAACAAGCTAATAATATAGCCAATGGAGATAGAACAATAAACATCCACAAATATAATATCCTCATCAAAGCTAGCACACACAGTACTGCAATTTCAATTGAATACACTATCGTTGTTCATCCCTGAACAATCAAATTTATTAGTGATTTTTTCAAATTTGTACTATCAATACTATTAATTTCAAATGTTCTCAATATTGACCATCACATATAATACAAAGGACCTGCAACCGAATCTTTTTTAGGCAATATCTCATCTAAAAACTGTTGCTCTGTCAAATTGTTATCAATCGAAACATTCACTATTTTGGAAAAACTATTTGCCGCACCATCCTCAGGAAATAAATTATAAATTTTTCCGTTATCTCAGAATATTACTGCCCTGGAATTTTTAATCGTGTTTTCCAATGTCTCATTCTCAGAAATTACCTGAGCCGGTAAAGATCAAACTGCAGACAAAACAATTGTTGACATATCAACTACAACCGATGTTAAGAACCAACTAGCCTGAATTCATACTCCCGCTACTAAAACTCGCAACAACTTACTTCCCAAATTTTTCATTATATCCTGCTTACCTCCGTACTGTCAAATCAATCACTTAAATATCACATACACTAGATAAAATCATAGACAAAAATTTGCCATATTTTTCACAATATTTCGATATTGCCACAGTAAGATATCAATTCATAGAACTTCACCATACACCCATTTATTTGTTAAAAATTCTCCGGCTACCTTTGCAAGAATCACCCAGAGCCAAGAAAGGATACTAATAATACAATTTAAAAACCACGGAAGAGATCAAAAATCTGCCCCTACTGCAAAACTCCAATCAGAAAAAGACATCACAAATACAATTACCAATACCATTCAAACTTTAATTCGCTTCTTCTGTTTCATTAACAACAAATCATAAACAAAATAAACTAACTACTTAATTCTTTGTATTCATTACCATGAAATTCATATCTCACTTTTTTATCACCTTTATCAACAAACTCTATTACAGGTTGACTTTTCCCAAAAGCTTCACGTTTTTTCTCATCACCATTAATAGCAGTTATAATATCCTTCTTTTTATCTCGAGATAAATTATCAAAACTCTGTTTATATGATCAATTTACAGATTTAATTTCTATTTCTTGAGACGTCCAATTTGTTACAGGCATAAATTCATTACTCATTATTTTTTCCTTATATGCATCTGCCCTACGTCAAGCAACTCTTGATGGATCTATTATATCATTTATTGTTTCCTCACTTTTTCATCCATATGTACTCTTTACTGTCTGCTCTAATATAGATGGAATCTGTTTAGCTGCATCCACTCACACAAAGGAAATTCAGTCTTTTCATCAAGGAACTGGAATAATTGGAACAGATCATAATGCTGATGTAGCAAACTTCTTAATACTAGTAATCAAACTACTCTTTCATAATGATGACATCTGAATCGCCGTCCAAACCAAGAATCGACTAATCGCTACTCATATTATGCTACAAATCAGCTTTCATATACCAACTCATAATCATCCAATTTCAATTTGTATTAATCATCAAAGTATAGGCGTTTTATCTACCATAAAGTTTTCAGCATTTACTGTACTTATAATTCTAACAAGCACCGTAGATATACTTACAGCAAAACAAATAACAGCTGGCGAAAATATTATACCAATCAAACTTCCAAGCTTAAAATACTGCAAGATTTTTATATTTTTAATAAAATCTTTATCCCACAACTTAAATGCTTCAAACAAAACAATAACTGGAGATAATACTATTGCCATCCAAATAACTCATATTCTCATAAGAAATACTACTAACATAGCCAGCAAAGGAATGCCTACAACCAACATATGGCACAAAGATAATACTGTATTCAATAGCTCTCCATATATTGATGAATTGGGAATACGAAAATCTTCTCCTGCATTCAATAATGATGAATATAAAACAGAAAAAACTCACACATATCAATCATCTCCTTCCAATATATCATGAAGCTTTGCCATACCCCATTCATTTCAGCTCAATTTATTATCCACATCTAATCATACTCAATAATCTTCATAAGAATGCCGAATACCAGCAGCTTTTGCATCTTCTCATGTTAAATGAGCGTTTTTTATCTGTAAAACTTTTCAATCTTTAACTTCTCATTTAATTCACTCAATCTTCTTGTTATTTAATTGTATTATAGCATTTTTTACAGAATCCATATACTTAATTTGCGCATTAGCACACTCTTCCTTTTCTGAACAAGTTTGCCAGACAATACCATCCGCAAAACCTCTAAGATAAAATACGTCATCTCAAACATGACATTTAAATTGTTCTGTTGAATGATATGTTTTTCAATCGTAATAATATACTACTTTTGGTGCAACAATCAGCTCTTCATTCCCACTAGCATATTTAAAAGAAAATGTCTCACACTCTGATATAAAATGATTTCATCTCTGATTCTCACCTGTAGACGTACTAGACAAATAATAATAGATGCTATCAGAATCCTTTAAATCAACTGATATAACCGTCTGAAAAACATAAGGATTTCAAAAATCAGAATCAACTCCTTCAGTTTTTTGCGTTCATAGTATATGAATTGGCAATCATCCAACACTATATGTCAAAATATTTGACACATCTATTAAAACTGCCAAAAGAAACCAACTAGCCTGAATTCATATTCATGCAATTAGACTAGATTTCAAAAGACTACTCAAATCACTTGATTTTTGCCCACTTGTTAAATATCAAAAAATCTTAAACACAAATATAAATCATAAAACATAATTTGCCAAATTTCTCATAATATTCCACAGCTGCCAAAGTATTGCATCGAATGAGAAAACCTCAGCATATACCATGGAATTATTTACCAACGCCCCCGCTAAGACTAAAATCGGATACAATAAAATATAACATCATTTTTTCAAAAAAGATAATTTATCTAACCAATCTCCCGCTTTTTCTTGAAACTCTCAAGCTTGAGTAGGGGTTTCGTCATTAACTGCATACACTGCATTATTTACTCCCACTCACCCAAGATTAAAAAAACAAATCTGACCTATAAACAAAGCTAAAGCTCCATAAATAAGCTTTTTTTTATATTCCATTACATACATTTTAATCCGAAGAAGTACTTTTTTCATAAACAAATTTACAACATAAAGCATACAATTAATTATACCCTCCAACACAAAAAATTGCAAAAAAAATCATACTTTCTTTTAATATTTAATTTGCTT
>FLNW01000387.1_pt1 | contig 39047 bp, 28 predicted proteins | sample 1140371 | NCBI WGS metagenome assembly FLNW01 (sample SAMEA3878170, study PRJEB12797) | bioreactor metagenome | biome: Moose rumen | place: Sweden | collected 2011-10
AAAATTCTATAATAACATACCAAAAACTAGTATCCAAAAATATTCAGAAAAAAGCTTATGAGAAGAATTTATGCATAATGTTTACTGAAAGAATCGACAAACATTTTACATTGATTCCGTATGATGATGAGATTGTTATTACCGAACAATATTATTCAAAAAATTCTTCGATGAATTAGCAAAAAGATGAATGAATATACAAAGCAATATATTTTTATACGATTTAGATGCTTGGTGACATGCCTGAGTAATAGTAAGCTTTCAAGATCAAGATTATATAGTTGATATATGATGAATACCTGCTACTTTTTGATTAACAGCGGTATCAATTGAAGATTTAAATAGACTTACTGTATCAAAAGCATATAATAACTTTCTTAGAGAAAAAATTAACGAACAAAGACAAGCAACAAAAAGAAATCCTAAAAGAAGATGACTAATATTTTTTTCTGGTACTGATGATTTTATTTCAAAAATTTCTGAGAAAAATAATCATTCAGCCACTATTGAGTTTAATCCAAATTTAGATTGAGAATGATCAAAGAATGTGAAATTTGAATTTTACCCAGATAAAATTTGTTTAACAATCGACAATACACAACATATATTTTTTTATAAAAATAGTACAAAACCACAAAAAAACATACCAGATGAGAAATTTTTTGATTATTTTATATCACAAATAAGATATTTATCCTCAATTGATAAAACAACACAACAAATATTTAAAAGTTCTTGAGAAAAATCTACATTCACAAAATATTTAAGTTTAATTCGCGAAAAAATTAATATACAAAAACTGCGTAAAATTTACGAAATATAACTTATTTAAACCAATTATCCAATAATATCTTTTCACATATATTCCTGTAAACATACAGGAATCCTGATTTTCCCATCAGCAGTCTGATTACATTCGATTAATGAAATTAATATTCTAGGTGAAGCAACTACTGTGTTATTTAACGTATAACAATATTTAATAGTTCAATCTTCTGCACGATAACGCAAATTTAATCTTCTAGCTTGGAAATCCAAGAATGATGTAGCAGAATGTGTTTCTCCATAGCTATCTCTAGATGGCATCCAGCATTCTATATCATGTGAATTATATTTTCATAGTGCTAAATCTCATGAGCATAATTGCAATAAACGATATGGCAATCACAAGTCCTCTACCAGTTCCATAGAATTTTCAAGTATGAAATCATGAAATTGGTCTGACATTTTTACATCAGCAGGCAGAATAATTACTTGTTCTACTTTCATGAATTGATGAACTCTGTAAAGGCCTGATGTATCTTTTCCATAACTTCAAGCTTCACGACGATAACACGGACTCATTCCAACCATTTTTTTAGGCAAATCTCATTCATTCAAGATTTCTCAGCTATAATATGATGTTAGAGGGATTTCAGCTGTCGCAATCATCCATTGATCATCTCTTTCTAACCAATAAGCATCCTCCTCTCCTCATGGAAAATATCCAGTTCAAACCAAACATTCCGGATTTACCATATTCGGTACTTGAAATGGAGTAAATCCTTTTTTGACCATCTTTTTGAGAGCATGTTGTAAGATTGCTTGTTCGAGTAGCATTCAGTCATTTTTGAGGAAATATGAACGTGCTCAAGCTAACTTTACTCACCTTTCTACATCGACCATATCGTATTTTTTCATCAAAGTCATATGGTCTTGAACTGGAAAATCAAACTGAGGGATTTCTCAGACTTTTTTTACTTCTACATTTTCTGTATCATCTTTTCACTCTGGTACATTTGGAGAAATGAAGTTAGGCATCTTCAATTGATATCATTTCAATTCTTCTTGCAAAGCAGTTTGTTGATTTTCTAATTCTTGAATCTGACCCTTTAGAGCTTTGGCTCATTCATAATCCTGCTGTGAAGCTAAAGTTTTTTGCTGAAATTTCAAATCATCAACCTTTTGCTGAATAGCCTTTCTTTCATCATCCTTGGCCAAAATCATATCTACATCACAGTCGCTATACCTTTTAGCGAGAGCTTGTTTATATTCATCTAAATTATCACGAACTTTTTTCAAATCTAACATTATTACTTTTTAACAGTAAATAAAACTGGAATAAAATATATAAATTTTAAAAAGCAATGCAACTAAGAGTATAAAAATTTTTGAAACAAAAAAAGCTGATCATCACAACCAGCTTTTATATTTTTAGATTTAAATATATTAAATTTTAACCAAAAACTATAAATCATAATCTGGATTTCGATTATCAGTCTCCATTCAATCTTCAATATCTTTTCCAGATATATTGTATTTAAAAAAGGTAATCTTTCTTTTTAAATCTGGGTACTGTTCTTCGAGCCTATGTTTTGCTTCTAACAATTGTTTATACAACTGAGCAAGCTTTTTCTCATGTTCTGTTGCTTTTGGTCTATTCCCATCTTCTTGAATAAAATTATATTTTTCTCTAGGTGTTGCCCGACGTCCACGTGTTTCCGTTCTACTATCAGTTACAAAATCTACACGACGCTTCAATTCATCATCTATTTCTCTATATGATCGCCATCTACCACCTATTTCTTCTCCAACTGTATCCTTTAGTTTATCAATACGACGTAATTCTTCATTTTTCTTCTCATTTTTTTCATCCGCCTCCATTTTTGTTTTCCCACGGCCTTCCTCCCATTTTTTACGAGCCTCTGCGACATCTTCAGGGGTATGTCTTTTCCCGGCCGTTTTCAACTCTTCTTCAAGAATTATAGACATAGGATCTCTTTTACTTTTTTCTTCTCATTTATCCGATTTGTCATAAGTCCTTTCATTACTACTTTCTAACCATTTTTGTAAATTATGTTCTGCATCTTCTACATCATTTTCCTTTTGTTCATCATGAAAATCAAATTTTTTTGGCTCATATGGCTTTACTTTCTGCCTACTAGATATAGATATATCTCAATCTATACGTTTTTCAAATAAATCAACCATCTCATCAATAAATTAAAATATAAAATTCATATATCCAACTATATACAAAAAAAACAAATTTTGTCAAATTTTCGTCGACTTTTTTACTTTATCTATTATTTTAATCACATTTCCACATTACTACCGCACTTTCAAATGATACTTGCATTGATACTACAAAAAAATATAATGAAACGATATATTTTTATCATCACACTTCGCTATGAAGTCTATTCTACAAAAATTTTCTACAACAGACGCACAACAAACTGCTGACAATATAATTAATGTATACAGCAATCAATGACATTGCGTAGTAAATTTCATATATTTTTCACAGATAGTTTCCCAGCACGTTTTCTCATCGACCAAAAAGAGAACTGAAAAAGAAAAAGAATACAGAAAGTTGCTTCTAAAAGCGGATTTTCTATTGCCCGACTGAATTGCATTACAGATTTTCTATTACTTGGCTGTTTTTTTTAGAAGAATAGAATCTGACAAAAAATGGCTTCCTAACCTAAATTGAACAGATTTTACTCCATATTTTTTAAACGATTTAAAACAAAAATTCTGAAATCAAAGAATCAACATTTTGCTCTATTGATCTACTCCTAAAGTAGTAGAAAAAGTAAAAGAAAATCTGACTTTAAAGTGATATAATGTAATTTATGTTCAAGATTGATTCAGTGAATTTGACCGAGATAAGGCAGAAGGTGCCCTAAATGAATACGTTGATACAATAAATATCCTATTAGTTGCACGCTCTACGCCAAAAATTCCAATTCAGGAACTACGAACTTCAAGAAATTATCAAAAAATTCAAGAAGATAAACTTCTTATTATGAATGTCTGATGATTATTTGACTTTATAGCTTGAGTCCAAAAGCGTGCACCAAAATTATTTCGCACACTAAAATTAGAATGGCTTCGGAGGCTGTGTTCTCAGCCCAAAAGAAATCGAAAAAAAGTAATCAACACTCTGATGGTTTTTCCATACATTTTTCGCTATTTAATATTGAAAAAAGATTAGCTTTTCATAATTATATGTAAAGAAGAAATAAAAATCAGGTTTTTCTATACTTTTATTTTTAATAATCTTAGGTGTAATGCAGCTTCAAGAAAACAAACAAATATACATACCAGACGATGAAATATTTTCTTTTCAAGATACATTACTTGATAACATATCTTTCAAAGTCTTTGTACAATGTTCCAAAGAAAAGTTTCTCCAATACCAAAAAGACATCCTTGAAGAATTTGTTGCCGATTTTACCAATACTATAAAGACATCTGAAGAATTGGACACAATAGACATCAGAGATATTTTTGAACAGAATTTACAACTTCTCAACACTAAATTAAAACAATTTGCAGAAAAAGTTCGTGATGTAGAACGTTTTCAATTAAAATGAGTTATTCAATTAGTAGTTGATGATAAATTGATGTCTTCAATGATTGGAAATATTAGCATGATGGTAATGAGAGACCAAAAAACCACTTATTCAGTACAAAATAGTATAGATACAAAGACTAAGATAGACTTATTTTCCGATTTTATCGAATGAAATATCGAGAGAGATGACCAAATTTTGTATGTATGAATAAAATTCTCTGATGTAATGGATGCCCACGATTTGAAGGAAATGGAAGGACTACTAGCACAGGAAGAGTCATCTGACTGAATTCTGTCTTTTATAGAAGAGTTATTCACAACCAGAGTAGAAAAATCTAGCATCTGATTCATAATTAGTTACTTCGTTCAATGACCATCAATCAAAACGACAAAGAGTTCAAACTCATGACTAAAATTAAAGTGAGTAAAATGAAAAGCGGGGAAATATATATCTGAACTCTGAAACAAAGTTCATAGTTCTGAAAAAGTTCAAGATATCAAAAAGCAACTATCTGAAAACAAAATTTATGTTGTTTGAGCTCTGCTTATAGTTCTGATGTTCATTTTCTTGTATGCCTTATTATCACAAATATTAAACAACAAGAACCATACAAACAAATTTCAGACATCAAACTGAGCATATCAAGAATTAAATCTAAATGATTTACAGCAAGAGATTGTAGATTTCAAAACTCTTGATGCTTCCTCAAATTTAAAAACTACTAGGTACAAAGAAATCTCAAGTAAATTAGATTTCTTGGAGGCTCAATGAAAATGGTTAGAAGATGTAGCTACTCTAAGAGAACAATTGGATGAAAATTTCTACGATTGATTCAATGTAAGACAATTTAAAACCACAACTGAATTAAATAACATTGCATGAAAAAATACTCAGATTCTTACATTCAATTCATCAGACTTAAACAAACTATGAACATTACACTCAATCGTTGTTCCTACGAACAATCTTATGATTGCATGAAGTAAATGAGCAATAATTGGTGCTTCTAGTGATACAAGTAGATGAACTCTGATTGATATCTCTGAACAATCTCTAAAAAATTGTATAGCTGCTTTAAACTCAAACGGAATATACTGTTACAACGATAATGGTGGAATATATATGATTTCCAAAACTTGAATAGTCCCTGTATGAACTGAAGATGGAGATTTCCGTTCTGGAATAGGATGACTATGAACATTCAGTAATAGAAATTTGTATGTATTCAATGCTAACGTATCCAGCCTAGGAAATATGCTGTTGACTAGATATCAAACGAACAGCGATTGAACTTATGCGAACTTCAGAAGTTGATCACCTTATTCCGTAGCTGGTTCTGGATTGAATTTTGGAACATTCTCTAGCTTCACTATCGATGGAAATTTCTTATGATGGGCCGATGGAAAATTATACTTATTCCGGAGAGAAGATGTTGCATGAACAACTCTTCAATACCGCCAAGTTAACATAAAATGATGAAACCCATTCACCGATAAATATTCAGATAATGTAAAAGTAATTACATCAAGCTCTACAAGGTATATCTTTGTATATGACAAAGATCAACAATTATTCACTGTATACAATACAGAAAAAACAAAGATGAACGAGGAAAATAAGAAATGATATCAATTGGTATATATGTTTAGTCTACAATTTGATATCGAGTGAGTAGATATATACGATGTAGCTATTCCATCTGGCACAGCTGATAGACCAGAATTATACTTATTAACCTCTCAATGAGTTAATAAGATTCCTCTATATGAATATATAGAAGCAATGAATTAAAAAATAACCAATAATATAAAGCTGATTAGCAACTATTTAATCAGCTTTTTATTGTTTTACAATTTCTTGAAATACTGTAATGAATAAGTAATATTCTAATCAGATTTTTAATAATTATAATTGTATATTTTATGAAAAATCTTTCATCTAATCAGCTACGTGAATTACGAAGCAAATTCCGAGAATCTAAACAACATAAATATATTCCAGAAGCATCATTAATAGCTTCATGAAAAGAGTCTACTGCCCTTTTCAACGTGGCATGAATGCAACAGCTTATCCCATACTTAATGTGAAAAGAACATCCATTAGGAAAAAGAGTTTTTAATATACAAAAATGTGTACGTACAGTAGATATAGAAGAAGTATGAGATGCATCTCATCTAACATTTTTTGAGATGATGTGAAACTGGTCTCTTGGAGATTACTTCAAAGATGAAGCTGTGACTTGGTCACGAGAATTTTTAACATCACCAGATTATTTATGATTAGACCCTAAAAAACTAGCTGTTACAGTATTTGCATGAGATGAAAGCGCTCCAAGAGATGACACAACGGCAAATAAATGGAAAGAAGTATGATTACCTGAGGATAAAATTTCTTATTTAGGAGCAGATAATAATCGATGGTCTCCAGGACCTGTTGGACCTTGTGGACCTGACACTGAAATATTTTACCGAGTTTGAAATTCTGAATATCCTACTCAGTGAAGTAACGTTGAAAACGATGAAGATAATTGGATGGAAATATGGAACAACGTTTTCATGGAATTTTATCGTGATGAGAACTGAACTCTTTCAAAATTAAATAATCACAACGTAGATACATGAATGTGATTTGAAAGAATGTGCTGCGTATTACAACAAAAAGAATCAGTCTATGATACTGATGTATTCTCACCAGCAATCACAAAATTAGAAGAACTAACATGAATTAAATACAACGAGCAATCTAGAAGATTCAGAATTATAGTTGATCATATAAGAACTGCATTTATGCTTATAAATGATTGATTAATTCCTTCTAATGTATGAGCATGATATGTTTTAAGGATGATAATCAGAAGGTTTTATTATAACTTAATTCTTCTCAAAAAATTAAGCACCCAAGAAGTCTGAAATTTTATCGATGAATTCTTTATTGCCTTTAAATGACTTAGAGAATTTGACGAACCAAGGATTAAAAAAGCATTATTGGATGAAATATCTCAATTTGAGAAAACTATTCATAAATGAGAATGAATTCTAAATGAATTAATCACAAAAGCTCAACAAACTACCCAAAAGTTAGCCTGAGACCAGATTTTCATGCTTTATGATACTTATTGATTTCCTCTAGAAATTACCAAAGAAATTGCTGCTGCTAAATGAGTTGAATTGGACATTGAATGATACAAAAAAGCACTAGAACTAACTAAAGAAAAATCCAGACAAAGTACCAAAGAAATGTTCAAAAAATGAGTTGATTGGTCTAAATATCTCGAATGAATTCCTCAGACTAAATTCATTTGATACACTGAGCTCTCAACCTCAGATGTCAAATTATTGAAAGATTTCGAAGTAAACGGACAAAGAGTTTTAATTTTTGATAAAACTCCATTCTATCCTGAAATGTGAGGGCAGATGTGAGATAAATGAACAATAGAACTAGATGATTGAAATAAAGTTAAAGTCATAAATGTTCAAACTTTTGCTGGAGTTATATTGCACATTGTAGAATAAAAAACATTCAAAAAACGTCATTCTGAGCGATAGCGAAGGATCCAGAAAGACATAACACAAATGGATTCTTCGGTCGTTAAACTCCCTCAGAATGACAATGCATGCACTGAACAAATATAGTGCAAAATGTTTTTATTACTCAACTGAATTATATCTTGGGAAAAAAGCATAAACTATATTATAAAAAGACTCAACCACTTTATCCAATCATTTTTCCTGTTTCAACATTCTTTCCGTAAGAATTCACTCTAAACGAAACATTTCTTGTTCAACTTTTTTTCATATCTCTTGGAATTCTGAAGTAGCGGCAGTCTCATCATTTTCATTCAATTCTCTAAATTTTCGGAATAGATCATTTTCTCATTCATAAAACCTCTGAAAAAGCTGTCATCACTTAGTTTTTCATAAGGATTCAATCCTCATTTTAACATATTCATTTATACATTCCTGAATTTCTGTTTTTTCTTTTCATTTCATAGATTGAAATCTTGATCATAAGAGTGGATGTTTACACATATCTGAAAATGTAGGGATAACCTTCTTATTTTCCTCTATATTCGATAATAATTGAAATACTTGCTCCTTTGCTTGTTCGTTCATAGTATCGCAAATCAACAAATAATAAAAAGCCCCACTGGGACTAATTAGATAGTTAAATTATAGAAATTTATTCATGAAATGCAAATAAAACCTCTACCAATAGTAGATCATAAATATGTAAATATGTCAAGTAGATTTTTTATGGATGTCGCTTGAAAATTTGCATTTTTTCAAACCATAGACTATAATATAAATCGTTTATCAACAAAAAAATACTATGCAACAAACACAATTAAATGACATCAAAAATGAAGTACAAAACATTTTAGATGCACACCTTGAACCTAATCAGAGATTCTCCATCCATGACTTAGATGAAGAAGCTACCTTTCTATTAATAGATCTATTATTAGAAAAAGATGACTTAGAAAGAGAAAAAATATGGGCAAAAATTGAAGAAAAACTTTCAATGCACCAAATGAATCTTGAATTAACATATGAATGAATCATGGAAATTAAAGACAAATTATCTTATTTAAAAATAAACTTTGATGATTTAAATGACCTAAAAAATTTGATTGATTCTGATTCAGAATTAGATAACCAGCTCGACAATATATAATTTTATAAAATAATTAAATTAACATGACAGAACAATATAAATATGAAGATAAAAGACCATGAGAAAATGTGAATGATAAAGGTAGTTTACAAAATCTAGTAAATGAAGAATTTAAAAAAATAGAAAAGAAAAACGGTATATGACATCGCGATGATCAAGAAATACGACATGCTTGATGGAATGTTTGTGAGTCCCTAATAAACCAAATAAAAAAAGATAAAACTATGGTTTATTGACCATGGGCACTACAACCATTAACGAATTTGGCCAACACTCTAAGAGAAGAGCGTGATGCCATGAAATGAATGAAGATTTTCACAAACAATGCCGACAAAATACACCAAATTGCCCAAAGAATCGATGATGCAGAAAGAATAACTTTAGAGAGATTAAAGCTCAACAGGACAACTCAAGACAGTAGAGATATAGTGAAAAAATCCGAAGAAAAAGATAAAAAAAATCCTATGTTCACCATGGAGTTAGACAGCACGAACACAGCAACAGGAAATATCGTTTTTACAAAGGCTTCCAATCCTGTTAAGATTCATTCAGCTGTAGCATGACTATTTGATAATACCGATAAAGTATACCAAATAGATTATTCTAATTGTACAAACCAAAAAATTAAAAGTAAAATGACTGGATTAATTTGAAGTCAAACTTGCTATTTGAGATACGATGAATGACAAAAAACTTACACTATACGCGATAAAGATGGTAACTGAATCTGTAGAGCTCTTATTCGAGAATGAGTAAAACTGATTCCTGATTGAGTCAGAAAATGGTGAGCATTCCAAGAAGAGAAAAAACTACAAGAAAACTTATGAAAAGAAAATCCCCAGAATATTGAGTGAAATGTCAAAAATATGCTAAAAAATATGCCTTCGGCAAAAAATTTAAATCAAGATCAGCAAAAAAAATTATTTGAAAAAACAGATGAAAGGATTCTTGAATTACTAAAAAATGCTAAAAAATTGTGATATGAAATAGAAAACGAATGTATAACAAAATTATATTTAAAAAAATGACTCATGGAACTCCATCTTGTTAGTTGATCTTCAGAAACAAATTGGACATTCTGGGAAGATAATTCTAAACTATGACCAAATTTATATGATTTTTTAGATAGAAACGAGTGAGAATATAAAACATATTTAACCAATAGAGTAAAGCAAAAACGACAAGAATTAGATTCCCTAACAAAAACCGAGATTACTGATGTAGAGAAAAAAACATGAAGCTGACAAGAAAGTACAAATGAAGGTGAAAACAAAAAAGAAAATGAACAGCAACACAAACAACAAGTACTATATGGAATATGATTACTAGAAAAAATGGTAGATAATTATAGAGAAAGTGAATGAGATTCTCGGCTAGATAATGATGACAGAAATCTAGTACAAATAAAACAATTAATACATAATGCTAAAGCTTCCATTGCAAATGCAAATATTATAGATGATGAAAAAATTACTTCAAATTTTATTAATCCGATACGACAAAAATGGGCATCCATTAAAAAAATATCAAAAGCTATTAATGGAGGACAATGACAGAGCTACGATAACCCAGCATACAAACAACAATATAATCAATTAAAAAAAGTATTTCTTTGAAATAGTAACGAACAAATTACTGCTATCAGAGAGATATGATGATATTGACGTCTATTCGATAAAACAGAAACAAGCTTTTTACAACAAGAGATTGAAAATGAGAGTTTTAATAATGGTTGAGAAAAATTAAAAGTTAAATATACAAAAGTGAATGAATGCATTCAAAAAATTTATAATTATAAAGTGGATTTAAGTCAAGAAGCTGGAGACTTTGATGTATCATGAAATCTATCTCCATCATGACAAGAAAAAGTTAAAGAACTAGACAATTTATATGAAAAGGCCAAATTAGAAAAATCAGAATTCGCTAATTACTTATCATCAATATGATTATTGCCACAAAACTGGCAAACAAAAAATAAGATGGTACTAAAAGCTGTAGAATCTTTACAAAACAAATTAAACAATACACAAAAACAGCTCGATAATTTTGCTAAAACAAAAGACAATCTATCAGAAGAACAGCACATAAAAAAGCTAAAACTTGAACAAAAGGAGAATAAGACAGAAGAAGATTTAAAAGAACTTCAAGCCTTAGAATACCTAGAGCAAAATACTGAAGAACGTGATAGAATAAATGAAATCACATTAAACATGATGAAGATAGACTTTAAATATTGATGAATCAATCAATTATTATGATCCAGCTTATTTGAATCCTTAACAGAACTATGATGAGGAGCCGTGTGAAATAATTCTAAAGTCTATAATGACATTATTTGATATTGATTCCGAAACGCAAGCGACGAAAACGCCAAACTTGCTTGAGAAATAGCCACTGAAATAGCCATCACCGTCGCTGTATGTGTAGTTACATGATGAGCTGGAGCTGGTGCAATTGCTGCAATGCTAAATGTATGATCAAAAGCAGCAAGAGCTACCAAATGGGTAAGATTAGCAAACAATATACAAAAACTAGTCAGATTAAATAATTTGTGAATGAAATGATTTAGAATTGCAAATACAGCAGGAAGAATATCCATGTTAACAACACATGCCGCATGATTACTCATAGAAGGTACAGTATTCAATGCTGCAACCAGCACAATCCATTCGGCTATGAACGGAACATCTTTGGATAGTTTAAATTTGAATCCTACAGCAAAAGAAAATGTTCAAACAGCTGCTTTCTTATGAGCTCTGTCAATTTCTTGAAGACTCACTCAATGATTAATGAAAGCATGATGAAAAACTAAATTATCCATAAATTTAATGAAATGACTTGAAAAAGCTCATTTACAAGCCCCAGCGAAATTCACAACTTGATTGGTTACTGAAATGGGATCCATGCTTGCAGCAGAACAAACAATTAATTTCGTATTTTGACACGATATAGTTAACCCAGAAACATGAGAAATAGAAAAGTCTCGTAAACCTGAATTACCAACCCAACAAGAATTAACTCAAATGATTGGTATGATTTTGGCATTTAAAATGGTAAAACCATGACTCTGGCAACAATATACACAAAAATTAAATGAATGAACCCTAGAAATTTGTAGATCTGTAAAAGCAAACGAAATATTGGTTAGGAATCCAAAGACATGAGAAATTGTAGAAAGAATCAATCAAGATTCAATTAATTGAAATAATAAAGAGACTGGAACTAAGAGCGTAACAGAGAAACCTAAAGACTCACCCACAAAAGACCGAGAAGCAATAAGAAAGAGACAGGAAGAACTAATGAATAAAAAACAATCTCATGAAAAAAGAAAAGCAGAACTAAATAAAAGAAAGGCTGAACTAGAAAGGAGAAAATCAGAAATTTTAGCTCAAAGAGAAGCAAATTGGAGAAGTCTTGACTGACATGAGAATAATATCTGAAGAATTCAAGACGTACTAAAAAAAGGTCATATAATAACAATAGATTGACTAAAATATAAATTTAATGGTATAAAAAATGGGAAAGCTGAATTCATCATCGACGGAAACGCTAAAAAATCAGCTGAGACATCATGAAAATCTTATTCGGAAAAAGTTGAGGTAACTTCATTAGAAGAACTACTAAGTTCGCACTTTAATCTAGAACCTTGAAATAAATCAACGAATAGTTGAAGATACACTAAGCTTAATGAATTAATTGGAGAAAAAGTAGAACCATTAGATAGACTTCAAAATAAAATTAGGAATAAAAAAGCAGAAGTTAAAACGCTAGAAGAAGAAATCGCAAGATTAGAAAAATGAAATAATACAATAGCCAAAAATGATTATTTTGAGCAACACAAAAACGAAATAGTAGGTAAAAATGTACGAATTGATGGAGTTAAATATAGAGCTGAGCACATCAATAAAGATGGAGCTATTCAATTTAAAGAAGCAGATTGAAATAGGAATTTTACAGTAAGTTCATTTAAGCAACTTGCAGAAAAATGACAAGTTAACGGATTCTCTGACTGACTATTAGCAGATTGATCCCCTAGAAAGGGATCAGAAACATTAACAAAAGCTGAAAATGACAATCATCAAGCTATTAGAAATTTAATTTCCTGAGAATCAGAATATTTATCGTCAAGAAATATGGATCAAACCATAAACCAAAAAAGAGCAGACTTACAATCAGCTCAACAAGAATTAAAATGATTGGAAGATAAACTGCCCGCTTCACAAACAAGACAACAAGCTATTAGTGAAAGAGCTAGAAGATGAGAAGAACTCAACAAAGAACTATGAAAACTAGAAACCGAATTAAATTGAGTTAATAGAGAATTATGAGAAGCTGATAGATTAGTCAAAAAATACCAAGATGAAATTGATTGAATCGAAAAAGAATTACCGACAGAACAACAATCTAAAGAAAGAGAAGTAGTTAAGCCAGATATCAAAGGTAACGTATCGCCTGAATCTGTGCAACAAACACTTACTCAAAAAGAAATACTTTCCGAAAGTATGTGATCAGATTTACATGAAGAATGGAGAAAAGGAAGGTTAAAAGAAGGCTGAACATATGAACCAAGGATAAAAGAAACAAAAGATGCAGAATGGATTAGCAAAAATTGAACAAATCAAGTAGACATAGCCAATACAAAATTTGAAGATTTACCATCTGATTGGAAATATGAGAATCTAGAGGCTGCTAAAGTTGCGGTAGATTTAGTTTATGATAAAGTTTTAAAGTGAGAATCAATATCTCCGAAAGCATTGGAAGAAATGTCCTCAAAAGTCCATGAAGAGCGATTAAAAAGAAATTCATGGGCAAAATGATGAGAACTAGATGTTCCATATGACAAATTACCAGAAGTAGAGAAAGTAAAAGATAGAAATCAAGTATTACAAGCAATAGAAAAAGTTTGATGAAAAGAAAAAAGAATGGGAATAGAAAATCTTTTTAATAATTACAGAAAAGGATTACAAGAAGCACCACAAAAAGGAAAACAATGAACTGATTTAATACAATCATACAAAAAAAGATTCGGAGAACATAATCATGAATTCAAAAATATAGTAAAAAACAATCAAGATAGAATTATAAATCTTGAAAAAATCGAAAAAATAGACTCCTTTATGACAGAATCTCTTGAATTCTTAAAAAAAGAAATGTGAATAGATGATCCTAATTTGAAAATAAAAATATTAGAATGAACTGAATGAATAAATAATCATTATGATAGATCAACAAATACTGTATATTTTTCTAGAAATTGGGGATGAAGATGACAACCATATATAAAATGATGAAACAAAGCAGAAATTTTCTGAGGAATATGACACGAATTAAATCACTATCTTCAGGAAGCTGAAATAATAAGACACTATTGAAAAGGGAATGCGGATATAGATTTATATGTAGAAAGCATACTTGAAAAAGCAAACATAGAATGATTGGAAATGATAGAAAAGTATAGATCTCAAATTGATGTTAATGAACCAATATCTGAAAGAGCAGTTAAATATGCTGAATCTTATATTAAAGCAGCAAAAGACAGAACAATTTTTGATGAAAATTGAAATATATTAGACTACAACAAATATAGAAATCTGTGATATGAAAAAGAAAGTTTTAATAGATGAGATATGCTAGTAGATGAATATAAAAAGGCAACGAAATCTTACAAACAAGAATTAAAAAAACAAGAGGAACAGAGAAAATACAGAGATGAACAAAAAAGAAAAGCTGATGAAGAAACAAAAAGAAAAGCTGATGAAGAAGCAAAAAGAAAAATCGATGAAGAAGCAAAAAGAAAGGCCAATGAAGAACAAGATAATTTAGATATTGATGTTCAAGTTTTATCTTCAACGATCACAGAATCTCAATTAAATACATTAAGAAATCTAAATAGATGAAGAAACGAACAAATATATTTAAATGAATTTGGAGAACCTAAAAATGTTATATCCCTATGAAATGGAGAAAATTTATACGTATCAAACTGTTTACAAAGTGGTAGTAGAAAATATATTGTTTGATATGTTCAAAAATGATGAGAAATGGAATTAAGATTGTTTTATAGATCAAAATCTGAATGAGCGTGGAGATCTTGTCCTTGAGTAAGAGAAAAGTTCATAGGTGATGATGGTCAATTTTTGTGATGAGGATGATATTCAAAATGAGAGAACATTCCAAATTCATCATATGAAACTACTACCAGAGTCCTCAAAGAATTACAATATAAATTTGATAATTTACCGACTGATATAATTCGCCGTGATCCAATTGATTTAGCATGAGTGACATTTAATGCGTTAGAACCTGAAATGGCTTCCGAAATAAAAATAGATAAGTTGTTCAACTGACTTAGTAATAGTACTGTAGATTATATTAAAGGGAACACCGCTGCTGAAGTAAAAGACATGTATAGAAGGCTGGGGGTTGGCGTCGACACAAGTGGAATGAAAATTGTTGAATGAAAATGATACACATATGAACATCAATATTTGTGAACTATTGAAGTTAAAGTATGCAGATTGAATTACAATTGAAAAGACTTAGATTTCTCTTTTGCAAAAGTAAAAAACGACCCACAAAATAGAGTACGAATAGAAGAAGTAAACTATGCCGATGCTAAAGTTTCTTCATTCTGAATCTACAATAAACAAATCAATGCAGCCCCATTAACATGAAAACCAATAGATTATGCAAATGAACGCCATTGGCAAGTACCAAAAGATCAAAACTGAACTAGATACTGATGAACATATATGGATATTAGAGATTTATATCAAGAAAATCCAATCATTAAAAGATTTAAAGAATTATCACAGATTGATAACACATACACTAGTGCCGCATAAAATATAATTCACAATATATAATTTTTTAAAATTTGACAATCTTATCAATATTCCTATACTAACAGTATACAAACAATTATTTACCCATAGTTTTTCTAATGAAAAAAATCCTTCTAACGATTTTATGTGCCCTATGAGTTTTTTTTTCCTTTAATTATAAAGCCAATGCAATCAGCCTATCCGACTTTACACCATGACTAGATAAAAAAGTTGCGAACCTGAAAACTACCCAAGAACAGGTAAAATTTCTCCAATCTTTTGCTGATACTTTATCTACTTCGGCATTCACAAAAGATCAAAATGCTCGAGTTTATGAAGATTTAAGGCAGTATACATTAAATATGTTAAACGTTTTTCAGCACCAATTACTACAAGAGCAAACAGCAAAAACGTCTACAACCAAGACAAGTTCAAGCAAAATATCTACCACTGCAACTAAGACATCTTCTTCGACAACCACTAAAACAACATCAACTAAGAAATTACCCCACCTCTCTGATAATTTTACGAATATAGATGAACAAAAAGTCCGTGATGCCATCCTTTCACGACATAACAACGAAAGAAAATCAGTTTGAGTGAACAACTACAAGTACAATTTAGACCTCGAGTGATCTGCTACAACTTGGGCAAACAAATTAGCCAGCTCAAGCAAAACGAGCAATCTACACCTCAGAAATAGTTGAGATTGAACATATAGTTATAATTCAATTCTAAACCGATTTTCAGACTTATGAATAAAATTCCCTGCTAGTGTAAACTGAGTAGCTTCTTTTTCTGAAAGTATATGATATTGATACTACAAATGCTCTAAATCTGATTGTACTCAAGATTTAATTAATGCAGTTAAAAAAACACGAACATGATTAATAATGAACGAAAAATCTGCTAACGGAAGTCACTATAGAGCAGCCGTTATGAAACACTTTACTCAAATGTGAGTATGAATAGCAATTGATAAATCTAATAATAGATATTATATTGTGCTGCATTATTGAGTTAACTTTTAGGCATAACTTAATAATAAAAATGGGAGACGCATTCTCCCATTTTTATATTTCATTTATAATATTTTTAAGCACCAGAATAAGTTTTACTATAATGCTTTACCCATCTCTTATGTTCATCATCAAGAGGATCTACCCCAATTTTTTCAATATCAGGATTCCATCTAATATTTCATAAATCAAGTTTCATTGCTGTTAATAGAGAAGCAATTTGGACTTTAGTCTCTTTATCAAATTTCAGTCATAAATGACTATAAGCGTTAGATAATCTATTCAGTTCTCTCTCACTTACAAGTAATGTATCCGTCGCTCATCATATTTTACCATCATTAATATGGATACCATTTGCTCCAAGTAATGGAGCATATCCTAATAATGCTGCTCTTTCCCATCAAGAAACCGTTTGATACTCTATTGCTCATTTTCAATTAAATACAGCATGAGCCTTAAGCATATTCATTAAATTTCAAACTTCTGTAAATGCCCTCACCTTTTCCCTATTATTCACATTATCTCCTTTAGGATACCCCTTAGAATCAAGCACAAATCCACCGAAATGTAATGGCATTTTGTATTCATTGTTCTTACAATAGATATACATATCTCATGTCTTCCAATCTATCTCACATCTATTATCTTCGATATGTTCTTTTACTGAACTACGCAAAGAAACTCACCAAGTTCTAAGGATTACCCTATTACGTGCTGTATCTATTTCAAAATTGTTATCATAAGAATTTCTTTCTGGGGATCTATTTCCTTTTCATCTATTTTTGACATCTTGCATAGCATCAGACATTTCTTCTTTTATCCAATCAAGATTTGGTTCTCTTTCTTTAGAATCAATAGGCTGATCTGGCTGATCTGGTTGTTCTGGCTGATCTGGTTGATCTGGTTGACCTGGTTGATCTGGTTGATCTGGTTGATCTTTAGCAAAAAATCTAATAGTTTCTAATGTTTGAGGCCCAAATTTATTATCTTCCTTTATGTGTTTACCATTCTCTAACCAGATTCATCTAGTCGTAAGAGCATCCTTCAATCCAGCCAAATCAATTTCTCAAGAATCTATTTTATCATTCAGATACTTTTGTAGTCATCTAATGTCATTTTTCTTTATAAAATCTGAGACTTCTGAATTATATGGCTCTTCCAAACCATTCACGATATTCATTACCTCGCTCTGTGTAATAGTTTCGTTTCCCCATCTATAAAGCCTGATGTTACCAACTTCCGAAGGTGCGACACTTTGAACCGCAATTTCCGTTCAAGATGCAGATAAACCACTTCATGTAGCAGTTGGATTTGTATCAGGGACTGACTCTGGATCTGATGTGTCGTGTCTACTATTTTCAAGCTGTTTTTTTAAATCAGCTAGTTGTGCCTCTAAAGCAGAAATCTGCTCTCTAAGAGAATCTACTGAAGAACTGTCATAACTTTCTACTGGCATTTTTAAATAATTACATAATAAAAAATAATTCTATACCTAATTATACACAAAAAAATTAATTTGTCAAATTTTTGAAGAGTTTTTCCATTTCTCTTGAAATTCGCACTTCAATGAATATTTTTTCCTTGTTCGAATTTATTTTTGAGCTAATTAAAAATTATGGCAAACAAGTACAATTTTGCAGAATCTGAAGCTAAATGGCAGACATACTGGGAAGAAAATCAGATTAATGCTTTCAATATGGATGAAAAAGATCCTAACAAAATTTTCTCAATTGATACCCCTCCTCCAACAGTAAGTGGGAAACTTCACATCTGACACATCTCTTCATATACTCAAGCTGAAATCATCGCTAGATACAAGAGGATGAAGGGTTTTAATGTATACTATCCTATGTGATTTGACAATAACGGAATCCCAACTGAGCAGCTTGTAGAAAAAGATTTGAAGATAAACATTAAAGAAATGGAAAGAAAAGATTTTATCAAAAAATGTCTAGAAACAAATGAAAAATATGTAGAAATATACAAAAACTTATGGACTAGAATGTGACTTTCTGTAGATTGGACAAAATGTTATAGTACAATTCAGCTCTCCACTCAACAATTAGTTCAGAAAGAATTCGTAAAATTATACAAGAAATGAGAAATTATTTCAAAAGATTTTCCGGCTTTACGATGTACTAAATTACAAGCCACTATTGCCCAAGCTGAAACTGAAGAAAAAGAATTCAACGAATTTTTCAATGATATAGAATTTACTCTAGATAATGGGACAAAACTCGTAATCGCCACGACCAGACCTGAGTTATTGCCGGCTTGTAAAGCTGTTTTTGCTCATCCAGATGATGAAAGATATCAACCATATTTTGGGCATAAAATCACTACTCCACTCGGAGATACGGTACCACTTTTGCCAGATGATAAGGCGAAAATTGATAAAGGAACTGGATTAGTAATGTGTTGTAGTTACTGAGATGAAGTGGACGTTTATTGGTTCCAAAAACATGAATTAGAACCAAAAATCTGCATTGATAGATATGGAAGAATGATAAATACAGGATTACCTGAAATTGATGGATTAAAGGTTGAAGAAGCTAGAGAAAAAATGATGGAAATCTTAGCTGAAAAATGAGTAGTTAGAGCAAGAACTCCAATTATTCAAAGTAAAGCCATTTCTGAAAGATGAAAAGTTCCTGTGGAAATTTTACCGGTTCATCAACGGTTTGTAAAAATTTTGGATAAAAAAGATATTTTGTTAGCACAAAACGACAAAATGAATTGGTATCCAAATTTCATGAAAAAAAGATCAAACGATTGGATAGAAAATTTGCATTGGGATTGGAACATCTCTAGGAATAGAAAATTCTGAATTCCTATTCCCGTTTGGTATGATGTTAATACAAATGATATAATTTTGCCAAGCGAAGAACAACTTGAAAGATGACCAGTAGATCCAAGCGTAGATTTGCCTGATGGATATACAGCCGATCAAGTAAAGTGAGAGACATTAGTTTTGGATACTTGGTTTACATCATGACTATCTCCTTTGATTAATAAAAAAATGCTTGAAAGAGATGGATTCGATACTACGAATTTCTTTCCAATGAGTCTCAGACCTCAAGCTCACGATATTATCAGAACTTGGTTATTATACACAACATTGCATAGTTATCTAAGAGAGAATGATGTACCATTCAAGAATGTTATGATCTCTGGTTTCGTAATGGCTCAGAAATGAGAGAAATTCAGTAAATCAAAATGAAATGCTAAGTTCGATCCAGAAACACTTATCGATCAACGATGAGCTGATGCTGTAAGATATTGGGCTGCAGGATGACAACTTGGAAAAGATATGCTTTTCGAAGAAAATGAATTCAAAAACTGACAAAAATTGGTTACAAAACTTCGAAATGCAGCAAGTTTTGTATGAATGTTGACTGAATGATTTGATCCAAAAGCAGATTTCGATACTTCTACTTTGCTTGAAACAGATAAATGGATTATAGCTAGAGCAAATGAAACTATCAAAAAGATGTCAGAATACTTAGATAATTTCGAATATGGTTTAGCAAAAATCGCCTTTGAAGATTTCTTCTGGCATGATTTGTGTGATAACTATCTTGAACTGGTAAAAGTAAGATTATATAAACCTGAATTATTTGAGAATTGAGAAGTAAAGAAATTAGCATGACAATGGACTTTGTACAATGTATTATTCGCTACTCTCAAGATGATTGCTCCTTATTTGCCACATATTACTGAGGAAATTTATCAGAATCAATTCAAAAATTCTGATAATGAAATATCTATCCATAAATGTGCATTCCCAACTGAAATACTAAATATCGATAATCCAGAAAAAATTATAGCTGAATTTGAAAAAGTTAGCGAAGTTATCGAAGCAGTTAGAAGATTCAAGACTGAATCTCAAATCTCAATGTGAACAGCTCTTGAAAAGATAGTTATTTACTGTAGTGATGAAGATAGAAAAAGTATAGAATTATTCCAAGATGATGTATTATGAGTAACTAAAGCTGACACAATTGAATGGAAAGCTTGAGATTTGACTGTAGATTGCATAGTTAAAGAAGAAAAAGCAGAATAATTATATAAATAGAAAAAGGCGGACAAATAAATGTCCGCTTTTTTAAATGATGTCATCGATGTTGTCGACGATACGATCGATAAGCCCATATTTTAAGGCTTCTTTAGCCGAAAGATACATGTCAGGATTCATCCTCTTGTTAAGCTCCTTCTTGGTAAGCTTTGTTCTCTTGATGAACGAATCAATCATTTCATTGACCTCAGCAGAATAGTTCCTATGGGAATTCTCCGTCTGTTCATATGTCCCAAAGACTCCTCCAGAACCTCTATGAACCATCATACGAGATTTAGGGAGAGCTAGCCTCTCATGACAGGCTACAAGCAAAAACGCTGCCGCGCTATAAGCCATTCCCATATTAATCCCTATGATTTTTGTTTTAGAAAGATTGATCACATCAGCAAGAGTTTGATACGCAACAAGCCACCCTCCAGGACTATTAAATTTAATCCTAATGGGATCCGCATTGAAATTAACCAAGCTAGTTTCACTAAGATTATATGGACTTATAAAATCGATTACGTCCATAATCTCAGGATAATCTTGAATCAGCTTCTCGGATTTGTTTTCAGCTTCTTCATCATCCTCCGAAGCAAATATTAATTTTGCATCAGCATTGTTTTGAAGAATAGAAAGATACTTTTCTTTTACTTCCATACCAATCTTATCATAGCGATTCCAATTTTCGATCATCTGAGCATAGACAAAGCATTTTTCATCTATGCGATCTTTTATTACGATTATTCGATTACTGTAATCAACATTGTAAAGACTGGCAGCTATAAGAGAAAAGGGGGTCTTTTGGCTTCTACTCAGGAGTGATGAAAAATCTGAATCATCATCGTCATCGTCACTAGCAACTGGATATCCAAATTCTAAAATTGGTTTATCCAGTACCACTTCCGAGAATCGATCTGCAATCCTCGGAACTTTTGATTTGTCTGACTTTTTCTTCATTTTGTAAAATTTTTATTATGCGCTGTAATAATAAAATAATTAATATAAATGTCAAGCTATTTTTATATCGCCTAACATTTAAATCTCTATACTTACTTCAAAATCATAATTTTTCTTCAGACTTTTTGGTTTTCTCTTTTATAAAGTTCATCAATCACCTCCAAATTCCATTTCAGTTTCTCACATAAAAGAGTAATCAAATCCTGAATTATATTTTCATGACCGATATATACTGGAATAGTAAACACCATAATAGGCCTTCTAACATCATGAGAATCAAAAAAATCTGCAATCGTCTGAATGAATTGTAAATATAAATTCTTCACCCAACGCTGATATTCATAAACTTGTTCTGCCGTTGTAGATTGTTTAATAATTGGTCAAAGCCATCATTCACTCACTATCAAAGTTTCATGGTTAAGCAATGGTTGAAATAATTTTTCATCTAATGGCTTAGAAATATCATGATCAAAAAAATCAAAAATCTGATTATGAAAATTGCGGTTATTTTTCCACCATTCTTGATTTTTTAATGCAAATCAAAGTTTAATATCTGAACCGATAAAATCATATCATAAATAATTAGCGATAATTCAAGTCGTCCCAGTACCACAGAATGGATCGTAGATTAATTTAAATTTCTTATTCTCAGCATACGATAATGCAATATTTATCATCGTGTGTGTAAGTTTTGCAGGCATCATTCACATCTGCATACTACGACCAGGCTTATCAAAATCAGCTAATTCATAAAGTTTAATATTTTGATATCAAAGTACGATTCACCATTCTGCTCAAATTTTAATCAATTCAATTCATTTATTTTTTACATCCATATCAGTATGCAACAGTCAGACTTCTTTGTATCTTTTTAATCACAACTGCTTTTTGAATTTGATAGCTTGATTTTTATCTTCCATTCAAAGTATCTTTTTATCTCAAATATAATTCTGAATTTCAGACAAAGAAATGATTTTTCATCGTTTAACCAAAGAAGCTAAAACAGGAATCTGATCTTCTCTCTGAGTATCAAAAACTATCAAATGCTTTCAGACTTTTTTAATATCTTTTGCATCGATTAATTTTAATTCTGCTAATGTAATTTCTGGAAAATTCCCTATCACTGCGAAATACATAGAATTCTTATCACAAAATAAACAAACGAATTGTCTTATGTCATTCAAAGGCTCTAGCTGAAGAATCTTATGTGCCTTTTTCGCTCTTTTTTGAAAGGAACTGTCCGAAGGACTGAGGATTTTTAATATGATGCATAAAAAATCCCCTCGGCTTCGCCGTATCCCCTTTCATAAAGGGGAACACATTTTTACACACAAGATCCCTTTCACCCAGCTAGGCTGGGCAAGCTTTCGTTCAAGATGACAATCACCTTACATTTTATGTATAATTAATTACCTTAAACTTTCAATTATTTATTACTGACAACATAAAAAATGGAGCAATTTTACTCCATTTTTAGTAGGTTTCTTAAATTATTTTACATTTTCAACAAATGTATTTGTATAGTAATAATTAGTATCTAATGGATCTGGCTTAGTTTCAAAGAAATAGTATTTATTATTTTTTCATAAAATATTATCTTCAGTGAATCATATCATAGCATCTTCATAATTTTCTACAGGGATAACCCACACAGTAAATTTTTCTCTATATCAGTCTATTCATGTTTCATCTGCAGTAGCTGTATCATCCTTAGCCATGAATATAATTAAATGATGAGGAAATTTATCATATCTATCTCTTTCAATAATTTTTCATCAATTAAGTTCTTCAGAAAGTCATAATTGTATTCCATATTGAGCATTATGGTATAGCTCTAATTCATTACTACTTTTAATACCTTCTAAAAATTTATCATATTGTTCATCTGCACAATAAGCTTCTTGATATTGTTCACATGCTTCTTCTGTACATATTCTTTCTCAATCATCTTGTTTTGTACATCGATTACATCCATCAAAGTAACGATTACAATCTTCTATAGGTTCATCAACTACCGGTTCATTTATATCAGAAACACAAGAATCTTCTCAATCTACAGTAACGCAATCATCTATAATTTCAGGATTCTCTACGGTTTTGTTACATCCTGTAAGTAATAAACTACCAATTAATAAAGTAGTTAAAAGTCAGAATTTTTTCATTTTTTCTATATAATAAAAAATAAAATTATCTCTACTATAGACTACAAAGAAAATCGAAAAATGTGACAAGTTTTTTCAATTATTTATGATTATCTCTATATTCCATCAATAATTTTCAAAGAATATTTTTACCTTTTCAAGTATTTTGATTAATTCAGAAACGAACATCTCACCAATAAGTGTATTCTATAATTTTCTTATCTCACATTGATAAAAGTTCTGATTTCAATTCTGGATTATTATCAAATTTTTCTCTAATTGCATTTCTCATATATTCAATTCTCTTTTCTTCGTCCTGCTCTAAATCATATAATTGCCTAGCTTTCATAGCTAATCAAAATCACGTAGACAAAAATGCAATTATTTTTTTAGCTCATAAATCATTTGTTCTCTGTGCCATGTAATATCATTCGCTACACCGATATTCATTTCCATACTCATCAATTATAGGACTTTTTAATAGAGTTAAATTTGAACCATTTTCAAAAATTAAAGTCTGACTTAATTCTTCTGCTGTCAGATTTAAAGATTTTGATTTAGGATGTGTAACCAAAGCTGCATCTAAAACCTCATCTTTTGTAAAGTTTTCTTCCGTAAGTAAATTCTCGTTAGAGTATTTCATATCAACGTATCCGTTTAGAAAATAAAGTAACACTTATTCTGCTAAAAACTTTTTCTTCCAATCTTCCAAAATACGCTCTAGGTAAACAATATTATGAAGTCAAAGTAACGCTCATCATAATACCTCCTTTTCGCGTAATAAGTGGTGAAAATATGCTTTAGTTAAATATTTACATGCATAGCAGTCACAATTCGAAGTCAAAGGGGAAAAATCTGAAGCATATTTTGCATTTGTAATTTTAATATTTCATTCATCTGAAAATATAATTCCATGTCTTCAAAGTCTAGTTGCACTTACGCAGTCAAACATATCTACTCACTGTTCAATAGCAAAACGAAAATCTTCCGGAGTTCACACTCCCATCAAATATCTAGGTTTATCATTTGGTAATTTAGGTGCTGTATATTGTATCACTTCTTGAACTTTTTCTCTCTCTTCTCATACACTTACTCATCAAATTGCAATACCATCCCAAGCATACTCCGATAATGTATCAATTGATTCTTGACGCAAATCTAAATACGTTCATCATTGTACGATAGGGAACAATACTCACCTAGTCTCATCATATTTTGGTTTTAAATGATCAAATGCCCTTTTAGCCCAACGATGTGTCATTTGCATTTGCATCGCTGTACGTTTTTTATCTGCATCTCCAGGAGAACAAACATCTAATACCATCATAATATCAGATCAAAAATCTGACTGAATATCTACAACTTTTTCAGGAGTAAAAAAGTGTTTGCTTCCATCATGTGGAGACGAGAATTTCACTCATTCTTCAGTCAATTTCATTCTTACATTATGTGAGAATCACTTATCATCCTTCTTTCCAAGTCATAAACTGAATACCTGGAAACCTCAACTATCTGTTAAAATTAATCCATCATTCCAATTTTCGAATTTATGTAATCATCATGCAGCTTTTATTAATTCATTTCCTGGACGTAAGTATAGATGAAATGTATTTGCAAGAATTAGTTTTATAGGCTCAATATGAGTTCAAATATAATGTGTATCACGAAGTAAATCCAAGATTATTCATTTAATTGTAGCCTTAGTCCCAACTGGCATAAAAATAGGAGTCTGAACTTTTACTCAATTCAATTCAATCTCCCCAACTCTTGCGTTTCACTTTTGTTTCAAAATTGTGAATTTTAGTTTATTTTGCATTATCTCGCTATGAATAATAAACGTAAGATAATATAAAGAAATCCTTAAAATAAACAATTAGAAAAATAGGCTATTAAAATTAATAGCCTACCATTAATTTCAGAATTCTTGCCGTCTTTTTATGTTCCTCATCAAAAAGTGCATCCAAAAAAAGAATATCAGTGCAATAAATAGAATATTCAGAGCATACACAAACAGCCATTTTGTATAACCACTTGGCACTCTAAAGATTCCGATGGCTTCAAATAAATTTATGATTCCATATAAAATACCAAAGAATGAAAGCCCTTTAATTCTACGGAATAATTCCATTAGCACATCCAAATCTCTCGTTGTTCTAAGGATTTCTCCAGCACTTTTCTTAATATAATGGATTATCCATACACAGATAATCACTTCAATACTAGAACACAAAACAATATTCGGCATAATCCACTCCGAGACACATACACACTTAAAGTACAAACACATTGCAGTAATAACTGCGAATAGTACTATCCCTAGAGCAAAAACCACATTAAAAACAGTATTAACCTTTCTCATAATTTTGTTTTTTTATGCAACTGCCGATCGTTGCCATCATCTCATGCACTAACCATAAGACTAATTTAGTTATATCAAAAACTTATTAATTTTCCATATAATTTGAAACAATTCTCAGTCACAAAAATCTAGATATTCTTAAAACACATTGTTTTACGCCCCAAAAAAATCATGCAATTTTACTCTGCGTTCCATATTTTATCATCTAAGTCAAAAAATTCTTTTTATGAATTTGATTTGAATTATAAAATACTTTAAATATATAATAAAACTATAGGATATTTTTATGTAAACAAATTTACAATGCTCGAAGGGATAAAAAAGCTAATTTACAGCAAATATAAACCAGAAGATAAAATCTGACTTTTCTTTTCTTTTTTCGATGGAAAATGAAATCTTTTAATTTCAAATGGAGTCTTGACTACAGATAAAACTTTAGAAGAAATGATAAACTTATTATATAAATGAATCCTAAACAAGCAAGAATCAAAAACTAAACATATCATCATTGATGTTGTAAATGAAATAGTTGAACAAAAAGACGTAGTGGCTTTTCTAAATATGGATCCAAAAATTAATTGAGTTTTGCTTGCTGAAACTACGTGAGACAAAACTGGATTAATTTTACCAAACACGAAATGAATTACATCGATGAAACAGGCTGTTGCATGAATTAAACAAAAATATCAGCTACAATGAGATGTAACCATTTCTACATTCACTGTTAATGAATTAATTTTGGATAGATAAAATCTTGAAAAAAATGCTCCATTTATTATGATTAATCAGTTGATTAAAAGTCAGATTTTTAAATTTTTATTTTTTGGAAAATGTTTTTTTTACGGCAGGAAAACTACGATCCTAAATATCCGAAATTCCGCGTAATAAAATCACAGCCAGAATTCTGACTTCAAAATTACTTATTATATGAACCACTTTCCAATATAATAGAAAGCACAACTCAACACCCCAAATATAAACATATATTCCTTTTGGACGATCAAAGATTTGCCTTTTTTAGCTATGACATAAATTTCACATCTAAAGAGAGTTTAACCATAAATGATGTACAATCTATAATCCAAAAAAAAGTATTTCAGGCCGAGAAAGAGACAAAAGAAAAATTTCTATTTTCACATATAGATTCAATCTTAATAAACTGAAAAGAAAAACAGTTCTTGATATGAGAATCATGAGAAATATCTTGTAGAATTATATTAGTATTCCTTAATAGAGAAACCTGCAATATTTTCAATGACAAATTCTGAGATTTTCAATCACAGAAAAACCTTGAAATATATCCAGAAAGTTTTCAAACAATTAGCTACCTAAGAATCAACATGCAAATGGATGACTTCTTGTTGCTATATATAAGAGATTCTCACTGCAAAGGTGTACTAATTGAAAATTGATTTTATAGTCATATCGAAAGCTTGAATCTATGAGTGAACGCTCTTATGCAGATGTATAAAGACAATTGAATTTCCAAATATCGGTATAAGAATTATGAAGAAATTGAAAATAATCTATTTGCTAAAAATATTGTAGTTCAAACACTAGAATTCTACTCTGATATGCTATGTAAATGGATTAACGAAAAAAACTTCTGAAACCATAATATTTTCGTTGTATCGTCCATCATGAAAAACTGACATTTTATGGAAACATTCAATAAACTATATTCAAAAAACAACAATAAATATATCGTCCCTTTCCATTACTCAGAAGAATTAGATCAATTCTGAAGAGTTCGAGAACCAGAAGACATTGACGCATTAATATATGCAAATCGTATATTATGGAAAGAAATTCAGTGAATAAAGAAGACTGTAGAATAGTATCAACAGCCCTTGAAAAAATAATTGATTTTTATATATTCTATATCGTTTCCAATCAAAGCACAAAGTTCTGGATAACCAGAATTAGGAAAGTCCTGACATTAAAAAAAGGGAGACATCTCACGGATGTTGGACAGCGAAAGCTCAAATGAAAGTGCCACAGAAACGTAAACTATCCTTTATTGGAGAAAGATGCAACGTGAAGGTAGTGAATCTGATTCACTTACTTCTACTCAGTATAGCAGATTGCTATTCGAGGGGCAAACCACTTCCTAATGCAAGCTTCCTCTTACGAGGAGTGCAAGATCAAAGATTTACTCTTTGCTAGATATATCGTGCTTTAAACACAGAATCAGGCTTATTGACTGGGAATTAAATATAGGGCTGTAGCTCAGAGGTAGAGCGGTGGTCTCCAAAGCCGCGCGTCGCGAGTTCGATTCTTGCCAGCCCTGAATCCGGAATTCTTAAAATTTAACATAGAAAACTAGCATCACTGCTAGTTTTTTTATCACTTCCAACAACTTGCTTCTAGCTCTTGAAACCCTCTTTGTAAATCATGGAATATTGTTAAATGATTATTCCAAATTCACCATAACATATTTGATGTTCATTCCAAAAAATCTCTATCATGCGAAACTATTAATGTTACACCATTAAATCACTGCAACATCATTTTTATTGTCTCTTTTGATCATAAATCTAAGTGGTTTGTTGGTTCGTCCATCACAATAATATGTGGCTTTTGTAACAACATCTTTGTTAATGCCACCTTTGCCATTTCTCATCATGAAAGAGATGATACTTTATGATCCATTTTTTCTACATCTATTTGCAAAGCTCATAAAAAAGCTCTAGCATCTTGGTAAGAAATTCATGTTCACATAATTGCTTCAATTACTGTATCCATTGGATGTAAATCTTCAAAAACTTGAGAATAAGATCAAATACGTAATTCTGGATGTACTTTAACGGATCAATGAAGTGGAGATAACTGCCCTAAAATAGTTTTAATCAATGTTGTTTTTCAAATTCAATTCTTTCAAATGATTCAAATATGCATTTCCTTAGTAATCTCGATTTTATTTGGCAAGGTAACTAATTCCTTTCATGGATATCAAACGGTCAGTCATTCAATTTGCATAATAAGATTTGGTAATCTCTGTGAAAGTTTGAAATTGATTTTCTTTGGCAGAGATTCATTTTCTGGAGCCTCAATTCTCTCTATTTTATCTAACATCTTGATCCTACTCTGAACTTGTGCCGCTTTTGTGGCTTTATAACGAAATCTTGTAATAAATGCTTCTTGTTGTTGTAAATACTTTTGTTGTGCTACATAATTTTTATGCTGAATTTCCACATTCTTTTCTTTCTGACGTAAATAGTCTGAATAATTTCATCCATATAAATTTAGTTTTTTTTGGCTAATTTCTACAACACGATTAAAACACGAATTCAAAAATTTTTTATCATGAGAAATACATATCAAAGTTTTTCACCACAATTCACAAAAACGTTGTAAGAAAAAAATTCACTCAATATCTAAATGGTTGGTTGGCTCATCTAATAATAACAAATCAACTTCTTGAATAAGGAATTTGGCTATTTGAAGTTTTGTCTGTTCTCACCCAGATAATTGCTTAATCTTAAAATTAAGCATAGCCTTAGAAAATCAAAAATATTTTAATATCTCAATCTGCATTCATCGTTTTTGATATCCATTCTCCTTTCTCAAAAAATCTTGAAGTCTTTCTCTCTCTTCAAGTAAAGAGTGATAATCCTGTACAAATTGTCATTCTGAGCGTAGCGAAGAATCCATTGGTGTTGCACTTTTTTTTACTGGATTCTTCACTTCGCTAACGCTCGTTCTGAATGACGGGTCTGATAATAACTTTTCAATTTCTTCCAATCTTTGCATAGCTAATGCAATACCTGGAAAACATGTTTTCATTTCCTCTTGAACTGTATGTTCATCATTTGCTCGATACAAATCTTGTGAAAGATATCATATTTTAACTCAATTAGCGATTTCTATCATTCAATATCAAGATTCTTCTTTTCAGATTAACATTCTTAGTAACGTAGATTTTCAGCTACCGTTTTTTCATATGAGAGCAACTTCATCTCAAAAACGCAACTGTAGATTCGCATCATCGAAAAGAATGGTTTTTCAGATCTGTTTGTCTAAGTGATGAATTTTAATTATATAATCTTTTTTAGCCCAAGATCTTTCTTGAAAATATTGCTTTGGGATTGATTGCAAAGGAGATATTGAAGGTTGAATATCTTCAAGTTTTGGTTCATCATCGGCAAATAAGTCAATTTCAAAGAATTTACTTAAGTATTTTTTTAAACTTTTGATTTTGGTTTCTTCCTTTGTAGGTTTATTGAATTTTAAAAGGTAGTCTGAACATAATTGGTAGACTTCAGCATATGTTAAATCTGGGTTTTTCTCTAGAATTTCTGTAATCGATTGATCAATCGCCTCTTCAAGTACCATATGTTGTCTTATTTTATAAAATTATTTTTATTTTCTTTAAAATATTTTATTTCATCAGGTCATGCTCTAAATAATTCCATGGCATGCAATAAGTCGCTACATGATTGTACGAGATAACGTCTTGTTTGTATTAAGGCAGTTAACGGAATATCATCATTTTTATGTGGGCGTAATTGTGCCAAATATTCATCGTTTTCTTTTTGTAACTTTCATAGCATATCTTGAGAGTCGGAAAGAGCTTTCTTGCTGTCAAAATGTTGGTATAAATGTATAATTGTGCTGTAGAATTTTATAACCATATTACGTGTTGCTTCATAATCATTTTGTAAGTTATTACTACTACTTCGTTGCCAATCCTCTATATGATTTCGTACATCCTTTATTGTTTTACAAGAATCAACAACGTTTAAAGGACACTTTGATACAATTCAGCATTTTCTTGGCTTTTATCTGATACAGGTAGTGATACAATAAATCAAAGTAATTGGTTTTGAATATATTTAACATCATGATAAACTCTGGATAAATCATTACTATCAAAATTTCATTTGAACGACAACGCCGCCACCAATTTCTCTTCAGTAGATAATCATTCTAACATGGAAATTGGTGAAAAATCTCGCACATTTAAATTATATTTTATTGCTGTTCGGAATAATAAATACATATCTTGTTTTACTGCTAATTGTATAACTCCTGGATCTAGGCTCTCTACATCAATAATTTTTTGAATAGCCATATCAACTCATTGCTTTTTATCTTTAATGATTTTTTGTAATGTTTTAGATATGGGTCTTACAAGTGGTAAAAATATTATCGAAAAAATACCACGCCATCAAATCCAAATAAGAGTGAACGATATAATTGTTCACAAATATGGTAATAATGATGCGTAAAATTTTATTATTAAAGGAAGGCATAATATTCAAGAGATTGCAGCAATCAGATTAAATCAAACATGCCGTATTGCAACTTGTCTCTTTATCGCTAAGCTTCATTTTCAAATAGCTCATAATACTATGGTAATTGTTGATCATAAATATCATCAGAATATTACAGGTATGGCAATGTTTACATCTAACATTCAACTTCAAACCATGGCTAACATAATAATAAACGTCATACTTCATGATTGAATCAATAATGTAATGGCTAATCAGAGTAGTAAAAAGAGCCAAGGACTCATTCACATGAATATTGAAAAGTCTATATTTTCAAGAAAAGCCAATCAACTTTTCATATAAGAAAACGCAAGGAAAATAAATCATAAACTTAGTAGAAATTTACTTACTGATACTATTTTATTTCGGCGTGAAAAAAAACTCATTCAGATAGCTCAAAGGAAAATTAGTGGAAATGCAAATATTAGCACATCAAAGCTAAGTCATATAATTCATAAAATTGAAGTTGAAATCATTGTTCAAACATTGGCTCATAGGATTGTAGCTAATGCTGATGTTAATGATAATATACCAGTTCATACAAAAGCAAGAACAAGCACAGACATAATGTTTGAACTTTGTAATATAGCGGTCGTTATAATTCAACTTAAAAATGATTTAGGAACAGAGGATGTAAATTTTTTCATTAAATTCTTAAATCATCAATGAGAAAATGATGCAACAACCTGTCACATATAATCCATTCAAAAAAGAAAGCATCAGATTCATCAAAGAAACCATAATATTCACCCTAACATATTTATGAATGAGTATAAAAACATACTTAAATGCAAATATGTATTTTTCAATTAATTCATAATATTTACCATATTTTCTTTAAAATATTTAATTTCATCCGGTCATGCCTTATATAATTCCATCGCATGCAACAAATCACTACACGATTGTACTAAATAACGCCTAGTTTGAATTAATGAAGTTAATGGAATGTCATCATTTTTATGAGGACGTAATTGTGCTAAATATTCGTCATTCTCCTTTTGTAACAACTCTAACATTTCTTTGGCATCTAATAAAGCCTTTTTACTATCAAAACGTTGATATAGATGCAAAATTACACCATAAAACTTTATTACCATTTCACGAGTTAATTCATAATCTTCCTGTAAATTATCACTAGAGCTCCATTGCCAATCTTCTATATGAGTCCATACATCTTTTATAGTCTTACAAGAATCTCATACTAACAATACACTCTGATATAATTCCGCATTTTCAACACTCTTATCTGATACAGGTAATGGTACTATAAATTCCAATAATTCATTTTGTATATATTTCATATCACGATATACCTTTGACAAATCATTTTTATCAAAATTACCTTTAAACGACAATGTTGCAGCTAAATCATCTTCTGTATTTGATCAAGAACTAACATGTATAGGAGAAAAATCCCATACATTCAAATTATATTTTATAGCATTCCAAAAAAGCAACAACATATCTTGTTTAACTGCTAACTGAGCAACCGCTGGATCTAAATCTTCGGCATTAAATATTTTTTGTATCGCTAATTGTATATCTTGTTTCTTATCTTTTATTTTTTTCTCTAAAAATTTAGAAACAGGCTCAATTAAAGGTATAAATGCAAAACAAAACAATGTACGCCATATAAAATATATTGATGTAAATCACACAATCGTTCAAAGATATTTCTGCATAACTTCAGTGTAAAACACTGTAATTAATGGTAAACATAATACTCACATCACAGATGTAATCAAATTGAAACAAACATGCCAAATTGCCACCTGTTTTTTTATTGCCACTTTGTTAGATCATATTGCTCATAATACTATAGTAATTGTAGATCAAAGATATGTTGCAAATACTATCGCAAATGCTGGTTCTGGTGGTAGTATTCCCGCCGACACCATTGCAAGCGAAATAATAAATATTAATGTTCCTGATTGTACCAATAAAGTTAACAATAGTCATATTCAGAAAAAAAATCGTGAGCTCATTTTTATATATTCGGCAAAATCTACTATTTCAGTTACAAATGCCAATCAATCCTTCATTAATGAAAATGCAAGAAAAATTACTCAAAAGCTAAGCATAAACTTACTTATTGTAACAACCTTATCCCAACGTGAGAGAAAATTCATTCAAATTGCTCCAAAAAAAATTAATGGTAAAGCTATTATAGATACATTCAAACCTAATCACACTATACCTAATATAGAACCTGTTAACATAGCACCAACATTCGATCCAAGAATAACCGCTAATGCTGATGCTAACGAAAGAATTCATGTTCAGACAAAAGCCAATACAAGCACAGAAACGACGTTTGAACTTTCCAATATCGTAGTAATCAATACTCAACTCCAAAAAGATTTTGGAACAGAAGACGTAAATTTCTTTAATAAATTTTTAAATCACCCATTGGTAGCAGAAGAAACTGTCTGTTCCAAATAATTCATTCAAAACAGAAAGAACCCTAGTCATCATAAGAACTGTAAAATTCAAGTCCACATACACTATTGAATGAAATTAAAACTATAACATTGGATTATTAATAATTCAACAACAAAATGCAAGCAAGAACAGATAAAATCAATGGACATAATACTTAAATCTCACAAAATTAATCTCTTGCATTTTTTTTTGGTTATCATATATTTCATTAGTTGTATTTTATGTTTTTAACTATTATAACATAATGGCCGTTGATATTAAAAGGACAGAAAATTGAATTCTTATTGAAAATAAGTTCTTATTTAATCCCACAAAAATTGAGATTTGAATAATTAATTTAATGCCAACAATTTGAGAAGAAATGGCTTATGATAGATGAAATCTACTTTCAATAGATTTCCCTGGAGAATATGATATTGGATGAGCTTTTATAAAGGTTTATGCTGGAAACTGAGATAAACTTAACTTTTTAGTTACCCATGAATGAGTAAATTTTGCCGTAATTCAATCTCCTGAGGTACTAGAATTAGATGAAGTTTGTGATATGAGCACCCGGATCTTTCCAGATGAATCTATTGCTAAGAAATTAGATCAATTAGAAATGGAATGAGATAGAATTAATTTATCAAAATTAGATGAACTAAATTTTAATGAAGTAAAAGATGATTTAAAACAAGAAATAGAGGTTGAATAATTATATTTTTTATTTTTATATCATATACATAAATGAAAAAAATTCCTTTTATTCTATGATTTTTAGCTCTAGCTTGTCTATGACTAACTGCTTGTGATAACTCAAAAGATTATGATATGTCTTTTGATGAAGCTTATACTGCAGCCAATCGTTCTGTTTTACAGGATATCATAACAAAAACTGAGAATTTTCAACAATCATTCGATGTATCAACTAATTTAGACAATAATTGAACAAAAGTAACAGCTAAAATACAAGCAGATAGTAAGCATAATCTAGATAACAGTAAATCTGAATCAACTACACTATTTGATGTAAACGTCAATTCAGATGGTAGTAATTTAGTTATCACATGAGCTTTAGATTTAAAACTTGTTGATAATACAATATATTTGAACTTAAAATCATTAGGACTATCTTGACCGGAAGATGTATCTTTTTTAACCGCCATGATTGAATGATTTAAAAATCAACGATACCTTATTTCTATGGAGTGACTAAGCGATGTTCCAAGTACTCTATCATATATCAAAGATGCTAAGCAATTAAATGAACAAGCAAAAGGAGTTATAATTAATGAATGATCTGAAATTTATAACTGAAAATTCACAGAATTTAATTGATATAATTCTTATAAATTTTCATTAGATACTGAAAAGCTACAACAATTGATAAACGATTATTATGATAAGGTAAATGAATCTTTGGATAATGAAAATAAACAAGAAGCTCCTCAATTAAATATCCAAAATTTCGAGTGATATTTAGTAATAACATGAAAAGATAGAGTTACAACAGTTATTGAAAACATGGATATGCTAGAGTGAGAAACAAATATAAACATTAATGGTTTCTGAGGAGAAAATTATGAAATTAATGCACTTTCTAATTGAGATTCATTATTAAAAATATCTGCCATAAAAAAGGGTTCTAGCTATAACATTTCTCTAGTTGCTGCTAATGAAATTAAGTTAGAATGAACCATTACTCCAAAATTATCACCATCAAAAATAGATGTTAAATTTAACGCTACATTAACAGTAAAATCTGAATATGAGGAAGCTGATGATAGTATTATCCCATTGAAAGGTAGTTGGTCTTATAGCCCAATCTCAGATTTCGATGTTGTAGCTCCAGAAAATGCTAAAGATTTAACTGAACTATTATGATCTTATTTAGGAATGATGTGATGAGATGATTATGAGTATGATTATGAAGATATCGATTATGAAGATTATGATGATTTATATTTAGATGAAGGGGAAGAATTAGATTCGATTTATGTTGAAGAAAATGTAGAAGTTGAAGAACCTACAGAAGTAGTTGCAGAATAAAAAATAATCATTATTAATATGAGACTCATCTTAAAGATGAGTCCTTTTTTTAATAAATTTATATTTAATTTGTGCTTGATATTGCTGGCGGTATTTATAAACTGCAAGGTGCAGAAAACCACAAATACACATTTTTTATATAATTTTCCAAGATTAAGAAGATGACCTGTGATTGCTTACGGGTTGTCTTCTTGGAGGATAATTATGTATGGTTTTCTGCAAAAAACTGAGCAATCGTAGGTTGTCTTCTTATTTGTAGATAAACTAGAACGGTGGCTAGGTTTAATAAATTTATGACCTACCATTTTTTATTATGAAAAGTTGAAAAATATTTATTTTATTGCTTAATTTCCTCTTACCATTTTGATTTTCTTTTGGATATCAGCAACAGTGATTTTCGCAATATCAAGAACAATCAGACTGAATCTCTTTTAATTGTGTGAATCAATGTGAAATTATATTATGACAAAAAGACAAAATTGATTATTTAAATATTGATTGAATAGTGAAATGAAACGGTGTAGTCGGATATTGATTTTTAATTTGAAATCAGATTTCTCTGTTAAATCAATATGACATTACGGTTTCATCTCAGATAAATGAGTCAATGAATTTTATAGAGTATAAGCAATATCTTAACTCTATACCATGAGATACGAATTTAATATTATTATTTAATGGAAATATAAATTGAAATCTGAAATTACATTCAGGTAAGTTTTCATTTTGACAAAGGATTAGTCAATGACGAAAAGATTTTTGGAAAATGGAAAGCTATACACCATATAGTATAAATCTTAGATATTGAGTAACTCTAATGTGAACAAGTATAGTCAAATGCGGATATATTCTATTCATAATAACTGCAATTCTGATATTAATTTTCAAGAAAGGAAAAAAAGAGAAAAAATTCAGAATAATCTTTTATTTCTGATTGTGATTGTTCTTGTTTATATGAATCAGAAATACTGTAACATATACTTCAATTCTAAGTCAATGATTAAGCTGATTTAAAGGAGATAAAACTTATTTCGATTTGTGAGATTATATAGCATTTACAGATAAAGTCAGAACAGAATTAGACTTGGATTCAGGTAAAATTTCAAGAGATGATTGTAAAATCTATATAAATAGTTTTCAAGATTGGCCATTTGTATGACATCGAGAAAGCTTTTATTTAAAACCATGTGAAAGAGTTTTAACATGAGATATGGCGAATTATAAAATTTATTATAAAACTGAAGTTCCAGCGGAAAATTCCAATAAAAAAATATTGATAAGCTCTAATAATAATTATCTTTTAGAAAATAACTAAAAATAAATGTTTGAATCATCATTTTTATTATTCCTAAAGCATCTATTCATAAATATTTTTATTCCGTTTATTCCATGATTGATATTTTTATGGATATTTTATGGAATCAAGATTAGATGAATATTATTATATCTCTTATCTCGATTTATATGAGTATGATTAGTTGCTTTTTCTCTATTGAATATACAATTTATTCATTTTTGAGTATGAATAGTAGAATATCTTATAATTTTATGAATATTAATAATCATTTTTGTTCTGAAAATATTCCTAAAAAAACAAAATATAAAAAGCTATATTAATACATTAAAACTAAAAAATATTTTTCCAGAATTAAAAGCATCTTACGAAAACTTATCACTAACAGAAAAAGTATTTACATTGATATTATCAGTTTTTTCTATTTACTTCATTTGTATAAGTGGAATATTCAATTTCAATCTACCAACATATGCAGATGATAGTTTCTGAAATCGAGACAAACCAGCATACAATATATATACAGATTGATGAATAAAATTATTTTGAGATGAAAATGAGATTTTATGAAGATGAAGATTATGATATCCAATTCATATTCCAACATATAAAGCGTTAATTTCTCATTTTGCATGATGAGTAGATGATATTTATTTTAATACATGGCAACGATTGGTATTTTTATTCGGATTGATATTTATCTTCTCAATTACATTTGATAAAACTAAAAATATATTCAAATCTATCTTACCGATTTGATTGATATGTTGTTTGCCATTGGTATTTTTCCATTCTTTTGAGTGATATATGGATTTACCATCAATTATTTACTGTATAATATGTATTCGATTGTTCTATAAATACTTAGAAGATAAAGATTTTGATTATTTATCTTTATGACTACTATCCTGATTTATTATATCGTATATTAAAAATGATGGTTTTGTAGTTTATTTACCAGGATTGTTATTTGGTTTATTTGTTGTATTATGCTTTAAAAAGGAATTATGACAAACAATTAAAGGATTTTTTAAAGACAAAAATAATCTACTAAAAACTATTTGATATTTTATTTATTTCTTTATTCCATTCCTTTTAGTAAAAGCTATTCACTGACTTGGTTTTAATCAAGCGGTTTGAGAAATATCATGAATCTGACTATCCAACAATATTCACCGAGAAATATTCTCTCAATTTCCACATATTTTCTTTAAAATGGATAATTTTAATGTAATTCTAATTATTTTACTGTTTATCTTCATTTTTATTATATCCAAAAAAAGACGAAAAGAAAATAAATCATTGTTTTTATACACATGATTAGCTGTGTTCTTGATACTGATTGCTGTGTTCCTTTTTACAGAAGCTTATACATTTGTGATGAATCAGACAACTATAAACAGAGTATTTACTACATCTTTTATATTAATACTATGATTTTCATGACTTTTACTAAATGATGAGGAATAGAATGATAAAATTAATAAAAAAGCTTTATTCATACGAATTTATAAGATATTCAATTTGATGATGACTTGCTGCTTTGTTAGATCTTTTTATCTTATGACTATGTACAGATGTCCTTTGAATTTATTATTTAATATCAGCAATTATAGCATTTATTATA
>FLNW01000388.1_pt1 | contig 37956 bp, 31 predicted proteins | sample 1140371 | NCBI WGS metagenome assembly FLNW01 (sample SAMEA3878170, study PRJEB12797) | bioreactor metagenome | biome: Moose rumen | place: Sweden | collected 2011-10
CTAGCATAAATATTTTCTACTACCCCACTTCATACTCATAATTTTTCTCATCCTTCATTAGCTGTATACCATCCATAGAAAGTTCAATCACTTTTAGTCGGAGTTCAGAGCGCTGTAAATCTTCAATCTGATACTGTACCTGTGAAAGCTACTACAGCTTTAGTTCATCCATTTGCATGCAAGGTAAAGGTTGAAGTATTTGGGGAACTCTTAGCACAACGCACTGAGTACCCGTTAGAACGGTAGGCGTAAAACGTAGAATTGATACTGGACGAACTGAAGTAGAGGCGATGTGCGTCGTCTCTACTTGCAGAGCGAGGAGAAGAAGACCAGTAGTAACCATCGTTACCCTGATCGAAGATTTTTTTCTGAATATACCGGCGGTAACCAGCAGGAGGTAAAAGTAAATCTGATGCAAATTGTGTTCAGTTACTTGCGCTTGATACAGAATCCCACCATGCATTTTTAATAGTTATCCAATCATATGTACTTGGTATATAATATCACTCTGGACATGGTCACTGTCTTCATGATAATATACTCCAGTCATTATTATTTCAGATTAATATTTCATCATGATTTGATGAAGTAGTATCTCATCATCATCACCAGATATTATCACCTGTAGTCGAACTTGCCATCCAGTTTTTTGACGTACTCCATGTATTTCTAGCATATTTTGATGGTATATATGCACTCCATATACTTTGTGCTATAGTAGTTACGGTAGTCTCTGAATTTGGGAATGTGGTACATGTATCATTTGTTAATGGATTGTTTATACATGGTTCAAATCCATAATTATTTCACCACTGATAATGATATCAGAATGATCATGTATTTATCACTCATGCATCTCTTACGAATTGTTGATTATATACCTCTGTAGCTCACAAATTTCTATCCATGATAGAGAAATGTTTTGTAGTTCAGTCTGACTGTAAGAAATATAATTCCAAGTCATCTGCATACCAACCGCTTATCTGATTATATATTGTATAGGTAGTTGCATCTGTTACTAACCAAATTGCAACAGTATATATAGAAAATCTTTCTGCATCCACTACTAATTCACCATCGCTTGTAGCTTTCTGATTTATTTCTACTTCTTTCACTTCTACTTCATCAGTCTTATTTCCTTTTTCATCTTTTACTTCTTCTAAGTGGTATACTTTTAATTCTTTATTATCATCAATATCTGCTTGTATTAAATTATCATTATACATATAATTAAATGATACTTTTACTGTCTGTCATGTATATGGTTGTAATTCAATTTCTTCTCCATTTGATAATGTATAAATAAATGAAATATTAAACGATACTATTTCTGAATCTTCAGTCACATCAGTATTTTCTACCAATTGATCTTTAATTTGTTGTTGCTCTGATTGAGTGGTAATAGGTGTAATTCTAAGCTCTACTACTGAAGGAAACGAACCTACAGGAGCTTCCACGCTTACGATTACATCATTATACATATCTTGTCATATAATCTTTTCTGAGTTTAATTCATCCCATATATGAGCCAGTTCTTCTGCTCTCTGAGCTGCAAATTCTTGTAAACTACCACTCAATACTTCAATAGCTGATCAAGTTAAAACATCTCCTGTTAAGATTTCTCCAGTCAAAATTTCTCATGTAAGAATTTCTACATCTCCAGATAATTGTCATTCTGAGGCTTCAGCCGAAGAATCCAGTCCACTTCATGCTTGTGCGTCTCCATTTCAATTCAACCCGGGTTCTACTCCATTCTCATTCTGTTCACTATTTCAATCATGACCTGTTATCGACTCTGAACCCGGGTTGTTATTTGCATCATTCTTGTCATTCTGAGACGAAGTCGAAGAATCCAGTTCGCTTCACGCCTGTGCATTTCACGTTCCAGTTAATCATTCTGAAGTATTATCATCAGTATTTTCTTTCATTTCAGCAATTACTTCTTCAAATTCACCATTTAATATACCTTCCAAATTATCCAAAAGGAAAAGTCTGATTTTTTCATTCTGCTCAGCTGTTCCAAGATATTCTTCATCTATTCATGCGAGATTTGCATAATATTGTGCATCTTCTTCCCAATCTATTCCCAATTTCTGAACTAAAACAGCTACTCTAGTTTCACTAGTATATTTTGAATAATCAATTTCATCATTTACATCACCAGTTCCATTTTCTTGTCATTCTGAACCTAGCGAAGTTTGCCCAGCTTGCTGGGAATCTAGTCCACTTCATGCTTGCGCGTTTCATGTTCAATTCAACCCGGGTTCTACATCATTCTCATTCTGTTCACTATTTAAATTCTGCCCCGTCATCAACTCTGAACCCGGGTTGTTATTTACATCATTCTGAGCGTCTCATATTCAATCCTGGTCAGTTATTAACTCTGAACCTAGGTTGTTATTTAAATCATTTTCATCATTCTGAGTATCTTCAATTTCTTGCTGTTCCACTTCTTCAATATCTTCATCTACTGGTTCTTCTTCAACGATTTCTTTTACAGCTACATTATTTTCCTCCAAATCCAAAATATCTCCTGTTTCTGCAAAGGCATAAGAAAAAGGAGTAAGAACTTGGTTCATCAACATAATTAGTGCTGTAATACTCAATCGTCTCTTCATTTCTTCATAATTTTCTAAAATTTCGATTGCCTTATAATTATATTCACACGAACCAAAAAAATCAAAAACCTGACCATTTTACCACACAAATCTTTTGACTTTTATTTTTTTATATATTTAAAATATTACTATATGTAAAATTTATTTTATATAATGTATTTTTTTATAAAAAATCTGATAACTATTATTTATCAGATTTTCATATTTTTCATTGAAATCTTGGTATTTTTGTGTATATTTTTACCTATATATTTATTCTATATTTTCAAATTATTATGATATCTACCACTAGTTACGTCTCTATATCTGATTTAAGAGATAAAACAGCAACTATCGTAAAAGAATTACCACAATGAAAAAAAATTATTCTTTCACAAAATAAACCTGTTGGAGTTTTTATGAGTGTGGATGAATATAATACACTTCTTAAACTTAGTTTTTATTCAGAGAAAGCCTCAAAAGAAGACATTAAAGCCTATAAAGAAAGTTCTCATTGAAAAGATTCGGTAGAAGCTTTTTCATTTTTAGATAATTTGAAAAAATAATAATGTATCAAATATATTTAGAAAAAAAGGTCCAAAAATTTTTAGAGAAACAAAAATGACAACTAATAATATACCAATTTGAAAAGGCTTTGAGAGTGTTATCGTTAGATCCATATGAAAATAATTTAGACATAAAAATAATAATCTGACTACCACATTGTTATAGATTAAGAATCTGAAAATATAGATTTCTTTACGAAATTATTGATGAAAAAATTGTTATTAATTTTTTTGATGCTGATTCTAGATGAGACATCTATAAAAACCTCAACTAACTGAAAATTTTATATTTTTAAACAACCCCTTCCGGCCTTCGGCCACCTCCCCCTAACAGGGGAGAAAATTTAGAATAATATTTTTGCTCCCTGTGAGGGGAGCTGCCTGAAGCTTACTCAGCTTGCTGAGGGCTGAGGGGTTGTTAAAATCACACTTGTCATTCTGAGGCATTAGCCGAAGAATCCAAGAAAATTCCCTCTCCTAGAAACAGAAAATCTCATAAGTTGTCCCTGTCATGGGAATTATCTCCCTCTCCTCGATAGGAGAGAGTCGGGTGAGGTTCCTAATCCACCGTTAATCCTTTAGCTACAGCCTTAATAGGTTTCAGAGAAATTCATAAAATCAATAAATTGTAAATTCACGCAATTATCAGAAACATCCACCATCTAATTTCGTGATTATTCAACCAACCATTGATAAATATTCCACCAATCAACATCAAAATTAAAATTCCAACCAATTCCAGTCCAGCTTTTTTCTGAAATTTTGGAAATACTTTCATCTTTCCAGCGACTATCATCGCTCCAACCATAAATATCGTCTCAATTAATAACTGCACAATTACTCATCCAAGCAAATTCCATCTAGGAATCACAAATAATGCTGTCAAAATTCATACTACCACTCATGTCAGATTTATTTTGAAAAGTACATTTTGCTTTTCTAATGATACAAATAGATAATTAAAAATCTGCTTGATAAAACTAAAAAATAAAACTATTCCAAGGAATGGTAAAATCTGATTTGATCACCATGTAGCCAAACTATCCCAACTTCAAATAAAATCTCCACTCGATACAAATAGAATTATATCCCTATTAAATACCCAAAAATCTATTGCAATTATTCCTCAAATTCGTCCAACTAATGTAAGCAAATTTCACATTGATTTTCTTTTGTCTAAATTGGAATAAGTTGGAATTTTGTGAAGTAGACTATTTCCAAGTGATGATGGTATAATTAATAATATTTCTAATAATGATAATGCTAATGCCCAATATCATACATATTCATATCATGATGCTGTTGGAAAAAATCGTCCTAAAAACATCAAAACAATCAATGTATGAAATGAACTGAAAAAATACGAAAATCAATATTTTCGATTTTCTTTGAAAATTCACTTAATGAATTTTAAATCTATATCGATTTTAAAAGGTAATAAATCCTTAGTTCTTAAATGGACATCTAGATTCTGTCATATCGAACTAGCAACAACTGAAAATATTACACAACAAAATGCTAATATTGTCGTAGTATTCACTACTTCATTTTCAAATGAAACATTCTTAAAAATCAGATAAACAGTTGGTAGTAAAACTGCTAATTGAGATAATCTAGCCACAATTAAAGACCAACTAAGCCTATTCATTTTCCGAAATAACTGTAATGGAAGCTGCTGAATTCATACAAACATATTACTCGCAGAATAAAGCATTGCGAGTGGAAGTCATCGAATAATGAATTGATTACTTGTATATGCAGGAATCAAATATGCAGTCACGATAGCGATAGTATAAATGATGATAATCATAAACATTCTAGTTCATACAAATTTATGATAATTTTCTTTAAGTTCTGGAGATTCTCATCATTTTTCCTCTTTAATCGCTCCGAGACGTTTTACAGCAATTACATAAACCCCAAAATCTACCAAAGCCGTCCACCAAGCAAAAAATCTGAATATCGTTCCATAGTCTCCATATCTCAGTGGTCCTAGATATGAGGAAATAATTTTAGTAATTACAAAACCAAAAAGAGCAGAAATAATTCTCCCAAATAATTGCCAAGCTGCATCTTTAATTACCAATGTATGTCACGACATTTACTACTTTTACTTAAAATTCAATAACACCAAAAAATAATAATCCTGATTTATAATTTTATTTTTCTCATAAATTTATCAAACATACTCTGATTATAGTTATCAAGCATTGGAATATAATTATTCAATTCATTAACAAATTCTTTTAAATTTTTTTCATCATCATTTATTGTATAAATTCTAGGTATTTTTTTATTATCCAATATTACAATATTATGGATTTTTTTCTTTTCTGTATGATATTCCAATACAAATCCACTTAAAGTTTCCCATGGAAGTACTGCTTTTGCTATTTGGAGGGCTTTTTTTCATGTAACCATAATTACAATATCATTTACTTTCGTTAGATAGAAAATATAAGCGCCAGCTACTAATAATACAAATACTCATCAACTAATATTTTTTGATAGTATTGAAACTACTGCAACTAATAATATCACCAACGCAAAAATCAAATACCAAATTTTTCCTCTCTCAAAATGTTCACCATTATAAACCTTAAGCTCCATAGTTTAGCAATATAATATAAAATTAATTAATTGATTTAATTGTGATATCAAAAATCAAATTTTTTCATACTAACTCATGATTTAAATCTAGAGTTACATCTTTATCTGTAACTTTAATTATTTTAGCAGCGGCTCATATTCATAGATAAATTGTCTGTCATTCTACGAATTGACTCAAATCTCAACCAACTTCTTCTTTAGTGTAAGTTAAAACATATTCTTCATTTCTCTGTCCATATCATTCATCTGGTCCAAATTCTACAGTTTTTGTCTGTCAGAGTTTCATTCCTACTACTCCACTATCAAATCATTTAATCATCTGTCCAGCTCCTACCTCAAAAGATAATCATTCAGTATAATCTCTTCATTCATTATATTTTCCACACGCCTCTGCAATAGATCTAATACTTGTATCAAATACAGTTCCATCCTCTAGACGTCAAATATAATCTACTACTATATTATCTCATACTTTTATTCATTCTCATTTTCACTCTTTATCAGAACTGTCTAAATAATTTTGAATAATTTTTTCACAATCCATTGCTGTTGTATTAGAAGATAAAACATCATCATTCTGAACCCCTGAAACTCAAATATTACTTTCCTGAATATCTGCATTTTCTGTTTTTTTACCACATCAAACCAACATCAATCATGAAAGTAAAACCAAACTTACCAAAATAGATTTTTTCATATCTTTATACATAATAAAATAAAAAACTTTATCAAATCTTTAATTTTTTACCACACCTAAATATTCTTCTAGAGTTAGTCATTTTTCATAAATCTCCTTAGCAATATTTATATCTCATATATACCTTATATGTCGTGGTTCATAACTAAATCATGTAATCTTGTGTTTTCAGTCTAGGTACCTGAGAATAAATCCATAATCAGCTAATTTCTTATGAATTTTATCAAATATTTCCAATTCCACTATCATCTCATGATTTTCAGTTATAAATTCTCAGTTCTTTTTAATACATATATCTAATGCTAGTCATGTATGATGCTCAGAATATCATGGTAAGGCCGCATAATTTCATGCATACTCTTCTCAGTATTTTTCGGACATTTCTTCATATAATTCTTTTTGTATAGCTAATGAACGATATACACTATCTAATTCAATATCTACACCTTCATTTAATAAATCAGCTCTCAAACCATTAAAATGTTCTAATGTCTCCTTTTCTATTTTTATAATTTTACCAAAAGCATTTTTAACTTCTACTAATTCAATTTTTTCTTCAAATTTTTCTGGAAGTTTATTATTTCCATTTACTAGCACTAAATAATCAGATCTCTGCATAAATATATATTAATAATAAAGAATTATTCACTATCACACAGTACTTGTATTGTACCAGTTTCTATTCCATCTTTTTTCTCATCTTTTTCAAGAGAATATAATCACAAATTACTTATATTATTCCATCCATTCCATTTATATTTTATTTCAATTTCTTTATCTTCTACGAAATATCCATCATATAAACTCAATATTCAATTAGTTTTTTTAATTTTTTTGAAACATCTATCGGGTACCCAAATTAAATCAGAATTTACTGAAAATATTACATTAATTTTTGTATTATCATCACTTAATATCAGATCAGAAACTTCATCTATAATTTTGATTGTAACTGTATATTTTCATTCATTATTTAATATTGGACTACGAGTATATATTTCTCAATTATACTCAAAATCTCACCAATTTTCATTTTCCAGTATAATTATCACTCATGTTAAATCTTTAGTTAAAATATATTCATTAAAATCCAAACTCACAGAAATTTCTGGCGTATAATTATTATTTATTATAGTTATCACCTCTTGTCAGTTTTTTATATACTCTCACTCTCATACATAAATATTTCATATTACTCATTTAAATGGAGCTCTTGGAGTTTGTTTTTCTTGCTGAAAATAAAGTTTATCACTCTCATTACGAATCATCTGAATCTGAGATTCTAAGTCTTTTACTCAATATTCCAGACTTTCTTGCTGAATTTTTAATGTACTTAATTCCAAATTAATATCATTTATCTGATTCTCAAGTATTTTTTTTCATTCTATATCATTTAATTCCATTGCCTGAATTAAAGAATTCTGACTATTAAACAATTGATTTTCTAAATTTTTAATTTTATCTCAATACTGCATTTGAAATTCATTATACTCTCTTTCCAAGTCTTTATAGTTATCATACATTACATTCATCATCTCATCTACGTCATCATAATCAGAATTTTGTCCATTTATATCTCTTATCTGCATCAAAATATCATATTCATCGACAATATCTCACGTTGATACATTTATACTTACTACTTCTCCATCCACATCAGATAATAATGTAACTATAGGATATGATTGTAATTTTCACTCTTTATTTAATTCTAAAATATTTGAAAATTCACTAATATTTATCCATTCTTCTGAATTTTTATCTTTCTTCTCTATTACTCAGAAATATATACAAACCTTTCTAATCAAAAATAACAACAATAATAAAATCGCAACAACTAATACAGCACTTAGTCATCTATATTTCATTCACCAATGTTTAAGTATTAGTATGCATGAAAGTATTAGCATTTTTGTTTTATAGATTTATAATCTATTAAATAATAATTAAATAAAACTTTTTTTAAAGTCTTTAATCTCTTGAAACTTTTTATTGTTTCGATACTATGAACGATAGATTTTTTATCTAATTTCGTAGAATTTTGACTTCATTATCATCTTTCTATTCTTATCCACTTGAACCTATATCTGATTATAATCTATATCAATCTCAAGTCCGACAAGATATTCAGTCAAAAATTTATAGAAAACCTACATTTAAGATACATCTTTTTGGACAAGATTATTTTTGATTAATTAAAAAGAAAAAACTCTGACCACTTTCAATTCAACGATTTCAGGTAATGTGAGTTTTTTTACCTGATGATATTAAATTAATTCATTCAGAATTAGATTATATCAAAAAAAAATACTCCAATAAATATTGAAATATATGCTTCCAATTATGAATTAATAATACTATGATCAGATTTTTTAATAATACAAAAAAAGAAGAATGATTTGAACAAGAGGTTAAAAATATGAGATTAGATTTGCGTGAAAAAGTATGTAAAGAATTCTGATTAAAAGTAGCTTTTCGTGAAAATATGCCTGAAAGTAATATTGTATATGAACTAGATAAAACAGATGAAGAAATATTAAAATGATTTAATGATTGAGCTAGACATAAGGTTAGAAAGTGATTATCTCATAATATTGAATTTTCTGTAGCTACACCTGAGGAACATTCAGCTTTCTATCAAAAGTGGCGTAAAGTTTCCCAGTTAAAATGATTTACTCCTATAACTAGAAGAGAATTTGAAGCTTTAATGAGATATTTTACTGAAAATAAAAATTGAAATCTTTTTGTAACTAAACATGAATGAGAAATTGTAGCATGAAGTGTATGTGCTTTTGATTGAAAAACTATGATATACTTATATTGATTCTCTGAAAGATGAAATAATGCTTTTTGATGACAGCAATTTTTAAAATATAAAGCTTTTTGTTGGGCTAGAGATAATTGATATGCTAGATGTGATATGATGTGATGAGCTCCAACATGATTTCCAGATCATCCACTCGCATGAGTAAGTGCATTCAAAGAATCACTTTGATGAGAAAAAATCGAACAATGGTGAAGTTATGATTTAGTATTAAATCCATTATTATATAAGTGTTTTGATCTATATACTTCTGCTAGACATAAAAAACATTAGAAATTTTTTCAAAAACCGTCATTCTGAGGTATATACCGAAGAATTCTCTTGGCTTCATGTTTGTTATCCTGAGCACGAAGTGCGTGAGAATCCACTATATATTACGCCTGTGGATTTATCACATTCGTTCGAAATGACAAATTATTTATTATTATATTATTTTTAAACTTTAACTGAAGAATCTTAAATATTTAAAATATCCACAAAAAATACAAGATTCTTCACTCCGCTCAGAATGACATATTTTTTACTATTTATTAGCTTCCATTTTTTCTAAAATTTCATTTTCAGGCATAACACCTACGAAATTATCAACTATTTCACCATTTTTAAACATAAATACAGCTGGAATTGAATTAATATCATACTCAGCAGCTAATTCCTGATTAACATCTACATCTACAGTTAAAAGTCTGACTTCTTTATGTTCATCAGCTATTTTATGCAATAAAGGTTTTAAAACTCTACATGGTCCACACCACACTGCCCAAAAATCTACAATAGTTAAAATTTCATTTTTAATTTCTTCATCAAACTGCTCTTTTGATGTAATTTCTATAATATTACTTACTTGTTCATTTTTAATTTCTTCTGGCATTTTTATAAAATACAATAAATAAAAATTAAACTTCTATAATAACTTCATTTTTCTTTTCTTTAGCTTTTTTAACTTTTTCTGTAGTTAAAATATTAGTTGGAAATAAAATCAATATAACCACACCTAATACAGAAAACATATCTCAAATATATATATGAGAATATCCATCATTAGCTAATACACGCTGAGAAATTACTATTAATAATAATCATATAACCAACGAAGTAGCTCTAGATAATTTTATATGAATTGGGTATAATCAATATAATACCAACATATATAAACAGAAAAGTATAAGAATTACATACACTGGAATATTTCGACCTGCAAACTCAGATTTCACAATATTTTCTCACTGAATAATTAAGTAAACTAAATAAAGCAAAAACAATCCAAATAATGTAATTACGATACTTCTTTTAATATTATCTTTCATCAAAAGTACAGAAAAAAGTAAATCCATTTTCTTATATTGTTTGATTTTAAATTTTCAACATTTAATTAAAAAATCATTTATTAATATATAAAATATAATTAATTAAAAAAATTAATAATAATTATAATAACAAAACGTTAAAATTCTGATAAAAACATTTTTATTTTAGTTATAAATTAAGTTTTTAATTATAAAATATACCACACAAAAAATGTTAAAATGTTGAAATTTTTGTTAGAAATTAGAAAAATACAAAAATTTAATATGTTAAAATGTTAAAAAAATGTAAATTTTATATTACAAAAAATCTTGAATTATTTTGATATATCGCTAAATAAAAGGTGTTTTTATATTATGTTTTTTCAATATAATGCGACAAGAATTTATGCAATTTATCGCAGATTATAATGTAATCTGAGTTGCTATCTGACTTTTAATTGCTACTAAAGTTGGAGAACGGACAAAATCTTTCATTGAAGATTTTATTACTCCACTTATTTTAGCTCCACTTTTTAAGAAATTAAAAATTGATAAATTAGAAGATCTTTCTTGGAAATGAGTCCTTTATGGAAAATTAATAGCTAGAACTATAGATTTCATAATTATAGCTTTATTAGTGTTCTTAGTGGTAAAAAAATTAGGTGTATCAGCTTAATTATTTATGGAATATAAAATAAATATATGTTGACAGAACATATCCGCAATTTTTGTATTATAGCCCATATAGATCACTGAAAATCAACACTAGCTGATAGAATGCTCGAAATTACATGAACTGTAAGAAAACTAGAACATAGTCAGGTATTAGATAGAATGGATATAGAACAGGAGAGATGAATTACAATAAAACTTACTCCAGTAAGAATGCAACGGAAATGATATGAATTAAATCTGATAGATACTCCATGACATGTAGATTTTCAATATGAAGTTTCTCGTTCGCTTGCTGCAGTAGAATGAGCTATTTTACTCGTTGATGCAAGTCAATGAATTCAAGCTCAGACTTTATCTACACTATATCAAGCAATTGATCAATGATTAGAGATAATTCCAGTTTTGAATAAAATTGATCTTCCGGCTGCTAATCCAGCTAGAGTTGCTAAAGAAATTGAAAATGTAATTTGAATTCCAGCTGATGAAATTATTTGTGTTTCATGAAAAACATGAGAAAATGTAGATAAAGTACTAGATGCTATAATAGAAAAAATAGATAGTCCAGAAGTTCATAAACAGAAAAATCCTAAAAAATTCTACATTCAGAAAGATGATAAAGAATAATATTTAAAAATTAAATATAGTAAAAATGCCTAAAACTATAAATGAATTATTAAATACAGTTATATATTGAAATACAATATGAAGAATATTTATTTCATTATGAATATTTATAGTATTATTCTTTATAGTCAAATTTTTGTTAAAAAGATTAAATAAAATTAAAGAAAATAATACAGATAAAAAATGGTTAAATTATATCAGTTCAGTAGTAAGTATAATTCCTAAATGGTTGTTTATTATATTTGAAATTTATATAGCTATAATTCCATTAACATTTTCTCCATCAATTAAGATATTTTTAAAATGACTACTTTTATGTATTATTACTATATTTTTAATAAAGGTAATTATAAAGTGTATAAATCTATCATTAGATAAAATACTTCGTAAAGATAAAACAGCTAAAAATACTTTAGAAACAATTGTTAAAGTAGTAGTTTGGTGTTTTTGAATATTTATTTTATTAATAAATCTTTGAGTAAATCTATCACCATTATTAGCATGATTTTGAGTAGCTGGGATTGCGATTGCTTTTGCACTACAAAATATTTTAACAGATTTATTTTCATCATTCTCTATAATTCTTTCTAAACCATTTATAGTTTGAGATTATATTAAAATTTGAGAATGAAGTACTGAAAAAATATGAACAGTAAAACAAATTTCTCTAAAATCTACAACATTACAAACAGTTCAATGACAAGAAGTTATAATTCCAAATAGTAATATTCTCGCGACAGAAGTGATAAATTACAGAACTATGAAAAATAGAAGACAGAGAATTTCTATTTGAGTAACTTATAATACATGAGTTAAAAAACTGAAACTTATTCCAGAAATTATCAAAGATATAGTTTCAAAACAAAAAGATGTAGATTTTGAACGATGTTATTTAGAGAAAATGTGAGATTTTAGTATAAATTTTTTGATGAGTTATAATATTCTGAATCCAGACTATAAAGAAAGTTTAAAGATAAATGAAAAAATCTATCTTGAATTGGTAGAAAAATTTGAAAAAGAATGAATAGAATTTGCATTTCCATCACAGACTATTTATGTTAAAGAATAAATATAAATGAAAAAATATTGAATTATTACTGCTATGGAGCCTGAAGCTCAGATTATAATAGATTTTTTATGATTAGAACTATCCAAATCTTATAAAAATATTAAAATCTATGAAAAGAATTGATATATTTTGGCATCTACTTGAATGTGAAAAATTCAAGCAAGTATATGAAGTTCTGTACTTTGTGTAGAATATTGAATTGATTGTCTTATGAATATCTGAGTTGCATGAAATCTAAATGGAAATAATGTTAGAATTTGAGATGTTTTTCTTATCAAAGAAATTATACAGCATGATATGTATCTCCCACTTCCATGAGATTTGGAATATGTAAAATGAAAGATAAAAATTAATTTTAACTCATGAATAAATCCAAGTGAGTTTAATTTTTGATTTCATGAAAATGGAATAAGTGTAACATGAGATCAATTTATAGATGATGCTAATAAATGTAACCAATTAAGAAGTAATACTTGAGCAGATGTTGCCGAAATGGAAGCTTATGCAGTAGCTAGTGTCGCTCGTGAATTTTGAATACTAGATAATACTATCATAATAAAATCAGTTTCAGATTGAGTAGATAATAATGCAAATAACTGATTATATAATAATTTAGAATTTGCTATGAATAATAGTATAGAAATAATGAAGAAAATATTAAAGATATAAATAATTTTATATTATATTGCTGATTAATTAATCTATGTATTTATTAATAATTATTTCATTAATTTTCTTTGGTTTAGTATTTTGATCTTTTGGTTCAGTAATATTTTATCGTCTATGAGATTGGCCAACCAAAGAAACCTGGAAATGATTTTTGGTTTGACGTTCAGAGTGTCCAAAATGTCATCATCAACTCAAAGCTAGAAATTTAGTTCCGATTTTTTCTCGGATTTTTCAATGATGAAAATGTGAATATTGTAAAGCTCCAATTTCACGATTTTATCCATTTTTAGAAATCACAACAGTTTTAATATTCTTATGAGTGTTTCTAATATTATCACAATATTGAATTCCAAATTATTATATTTGATTATGAGAATGATATATATTTACGATATTTATTATAATTTCTGCTCGATTATTTCGATTAATTCTACTTTATGATATTAAAACTTATGAATTACATATTACAGCAACTGTATTCTTGTATATTATAACATTATTTTTTACTCTATTTTTCTGAATAAATAAATTACAAATTTTACTATGAATTTGAATTTTTACAGCTATTTTTTTACTTATATATTTTTGATCAAGATTCTATGTTAAACAAAAATACAAGAAAAATGCTGAATGATTTTGACTCTGAGATGTTATTTTATCGCCAATCTTGTGAGCATGATTAGTATTTTTTCTTCAACCTGTTTGATTTTTTGAATGGTGTTATTTAATTTGTTTTTTTATTATTTTAAGTTGTTTTGTTGGTTTGTTGTATTATTTAATAGAACTTATTATTAAAATAATATTTATTAAAAATAAAAAGAAATCAAAAAAAACACCATTTCCATGAGTTAGTTTGATTCCTTTTTTACCATCAATGATTATTTGATTTATATTAGAGATTATATTACGAAGTCCATTAATACATATTCTTTAATTTTGTAATAAATCAATATGACAGAAGATGATTTAGATAAAATATTAAATAAAATTACTAACATTAAGTCAACACCAAAACTTAGTCAATTTAATACAAAATCTATTATCAGATTAATACTTTTTAGTTTATTATGATTGGTGGGTTATATAATCTGCACAGTATCATTATTCTATTCTAATTGATTCATAACTCCAATAATTAGTTTTATAATTCTATTTTTATTGATTTATTTTATAGCATTAGATTGTTATAGAATTAAATTTCGTAAAATATTATTAGTATTATTTATTATATTTTTATCAGAAACTATATTATTTATTATATTTTCATGATTTTCTCGATATTTAATCATAGAATTAATATTATTTAATATAACCATCTGAACTTTATTATTCCTATTAGATTGGCAATTAAATAATCGTACATTATTTTCCCCATTTTCATACTTTACAGAATGATGATTTTTTATAACAACATTATTAACAGTATTTTTTTGTGTATTTATGATGTGAAAATATACTCAAATTCCGTTCACATGTGATGATATTGAATCCTTTCCAGAAAAGGTTGTAGAAACGACAGTTAATCCATTTAAGAACACACGAAATAAAATAATATGATGGTTTAAAGATGAAACAATATTAGAGAATACTATTACAAAACCAAATTTATATATACCATGAAACCCACTAACTCAATCTAAAGCTTTGTCAGAATTAGAAAATATGGAAGATTTTTTCATAAAATTTCAAAATTTAATTAGTTGAGAATGAGAAACTTTTGAAATAAAAACACAAGCTTCAAAAACAGTATGTAATCAATATATTTGAGTTCTTCAAAAAACACAAAAAAGCTGAGGCATTCAAATAGCATGAATAGTTATTTGATATTTATTGTTAGTTTGAATATTTAAGATATTATTGCGGATAGTAAGTATAGTTTGATTTATATTATTTATTATTCTGCGTATATTTGGTGTATATAAATATGAAAAAAGAATGGTAGAAAAAGAAGTTATTATTTAATTATAATATAGTTTTTAATTGATCTAATGTTGATATTTGAATAAATTCTATTCAATCTTTTTTGGTATTTTCTGGTAATGATTTATATCATCTATTTATATGAATTGGTTTTATTCAGACATCATTAGCTCATTTTATATCAGATCTTAAACTGTCTCAAACTAATATCATTTCATTAAATTCTAATCATGATAGATTTTTTAAATATTTAAATATTTCAGGATTAGGTTTTATAGCTCATGCATTAAATGATAATGCTTCATAATCAAAGCTTCATTCAGGAATTAATTTTCTCATAGGTTTCTCATATGGTTTGGCTAGGTTTGAAACAACAGCAGTTTTATATCATTTAGATTTTAAATATTCTATTACACCTTCAAAATCAGGATATAATAATATTCAAGCTATATCCTTTTTTATATTTTTAATATCTCAATTTTTTAATTTAAAAATTTTTCAATCAAATTCTATTTTACCTCAATTTATTTGATCAAAATCAATTGGGTTAGTTTCTAATATAGTTTTTAATTCTTTTCAAAGAGAAAATCATTTACCAAAAAATGTTTTTTGGCGATGAATACAAGTACCATATAAATCAAAAGCTACAAGTTTTTTATCTTTATAATCATTAGTGTTAAGTTTATTCTTTTTACTCATTAATCATAACAAACTACTCTAAAACACAAATATCTTCAATATGATGAGTGTGGGGAAACATGTCTACGGGTTGGACTTCTTTAGTAGAAAATCATTGTTCTTTTATTAACAATTCAATATCTCTAACCATAGTAACAGGGTTACATGATATATATAGTAATTTAAATTTATACTCTTTCTTTAAATTTCAAATCCATTGAATTACATTTGGATGTAATCATTCACGAGGAGGGTCGACTATTACTACACCTATATTTTTGATTTTTTCTTCTAATTCAGGAAATTTATTCAAAACTTTTTCACAAGGTGATGCCACAAAAAAGCTTTGGTTTTCTAATCAATTTATACCAGCGTTAACTTTAGCATCATTTATTGCATCTTCTACAATTTCTATTCCTATAAGTTCATTAGTTTTATTTTTATTATAATTTTGTTTTAATAATGATAGTCATATACTTCATGCTCAACAGTATAAATCAAGTATATTTCAATCAATATTTCATAACATATTAAAAGCTGTTCAAAATAATTTTTCAGCTCATAAAGTATTTGTTTGAAAAAAAGAAAACGGCGAAATTCTAAATGTTAATTGAGTTTCATTATTAATATCACCCTCATCATCTTCGTCTTTATTATTTTCTTTATTTCATCCTACAAATATCAAATTTTCATGTATATATCAATCTCACCAAAACACTCTAGCTTCAGATTTATCATTTTTTATAGTATCTGAAAGTCATTCATTATATGTGATGACAAACGTTGTCACATTTTTTTTCAAAAATTCATTTTTCTGAAAATCTTCCATTAGTTGTTCCCAGAGTTTAGTTTGTTCAGCATCCAAATTTCCAAATGAAATGGAAAGATTTACCATCAATTGTTCAGTGTGAATTCACTCACGAATTACTAGATGACGAAAAAATCATTGATGAGTTTTTTGGTCAAAAACAGGCAATCAAGAATTGAAACACAAACTTTTAATCGTTTCATAAACCTGATTCATTTTTTCGGAAATCAACCCACAACTGTCTACATCTACTATTTTTGCAAACTCTCATTGTTTATGGAATCAACAACATTGATTACAATCAATATTATATTTATTAATTCATTTTTTTAATAATTCTTCTTCAGTTATTCATTCTTTGATTCATTGGCGAAATTCTGTATTTTGCTGTTTATAAACTCAAAAACTAAATTCAATTTTGTTTCTATATCAAATTTGAAGAGGTGAAGGAATTATAGGTAATATTTGAATTTCTTTTCACTCTTTAGATAAATTTTTATTTAATTTTTTAAAGGAATCTGAAACTAATTGTTGTTTTATATCCAATTGTTTTTTATAACTCATCATTTGCCATTTACATCATCAACATCATATTTTTTCAGTTCCTTGATTAGTTTCACTTATTCATTTAGGAATAAAAAAATGATGACAGAAAACTTCTCAATCAGCTATATTTTCATCATATTTTTTAGTTTCTACGATATGTGCTTCGATATAATCTTTTCTTCTTTTTACAACCGTTACATCTACCGTACTTCCTGGTAGGGCTCATCACTTTATTAATACTTTTTTACCATCAGAAAGTGATGAAATTCAGATTCATCCATGTCAGAGTTTATAGACTTTCAGATTTTTGAGAATTGATTTCATATATGTACACAAAATTAAATTATATCGACTATTTATATAATTTTACTACTGAAAAACAATGGATGAAAAAGTGGGTAATTTTTTGACAAAAAATAAGCTATGAGTATAATTAAGGTGTATTATTTATTATTTATAATATATTAAAATGAGTATAGAATACGAATCATATCATAGAGAACAGGATGAAATATTTAGAAATACAAATTTGGAATTATTAAATTTAAACAAAGGAATTGAAAAAGACAAGAAACAATTTGAAACTCTAAGTAAAGATCCATTAGTAATAAGTTGAGTTGAAAAAATTTCTAAAAAATGCTGTGAAAGGGTTTTTGGTAAAGAATGGAAAAAAATATCTGGAATTAATGTGCAAGAAACAATAAATAAAGCAGAAAAAGCACCTTTTATGAGAATGTATATAGAATCCATTTTATGATTAAAAGATATTATAAATTTTAATTCTATGACAACACAGCAAAAATTAAACTTCTTCGCTTTACATAAGGTATTAGAAGACAAAAAAATACAAGAAAATAATATTGTAGACAAAACCAATAAATTATTAAACCAATACCAATCAAAAATAAATAATGAATTCAAGTGGACAAATATATCTAACTTAGGAATTTTAAAGAATACACTTTTAAAAGATTATTGATTAACAGATAAAGAGGCAGAAAAACTGAAAGAATATCTTTTAATAGTTAAAAAACATCCAGAATTTATTTGAGAAATGAGAGTGTTGGAATCGTGAAGTAATGTTTGATGGTTTATTGCAATATGATTTGCATTTTTGTTGGGTGTTATATGAATGTATTCTGTAGAACATTTTTGGGATAAAAAATGATGAATAAAAATAAATAGTTATTCAACAACAACTGAAATGAAGGAAATTTTACATATTTTAAGTTATCAAACTACATTTAGAACGTATTCTGAATGAGAAGCTCCGTTGTTTGATATTGATAATAACAATTGATGGTTTGAAGTTTTAAAACCAATTAAGTGGGTACTAAATCAATTTGAAACGAGAAAAGTAGGAATGATTGTTGAATGACAAGCTGCATTAAAATTTGATTTTAAAAAATATTGTGAAATGCAAACATATGTGGATAATCAATGAAGTGTATCAGTTAAAATAAAGTTACCAGAACCAGAAATCGTAGTACAAAACACTACAGCCACAGTAATAGATGAAAAAAATGAAATTATTCACATAAAAGATTTCAAACATTTACAAGAAACAGTACGTGAACAATGAATTGCTGAATGAGTTAGAATATCAGAAGAAAATTGATTAATTGAACAATGAAAAATTGCAATACAAAGACAAATAGAGGCTGTATACAAGGAATTTTATAGATGATTAGAACCAACACTTAGATTAACAAAAGTCGAAATTGAATTTGTAGGAGGAAGTGTAGAAGGTAATCCTGAAAAATAATTATTAAGTAGATAAATAAAAATTTTTACAATGGTTTGAAATTTTAATATACTTTACTATATTTAGGCCATAATTTTAATATTGTTTTTTATATCATGTTAACAGAAAAAGAGTTATTAGATAAATATTGAGATATTATTAAAGAAGAAATAAACGTAAAAGATGTAGATATTTATCAATCAGATAAGCCAATAACTAAAATTTATAAGCCTTTATGAGGTCAGCTTTCTGCGAAATTTTGAAAAGATACATGACAAATTATTGCAAATTGAAAACAATGAAATGTTCGTGAAATAGATGGTTGAATTGAAGTTTTTGATAATGTATGACATACACGAAAATTAGAAGAATCTGACTATGAAGTAGTTTATGAGTGATTAGATTGAACAGATACTACAGTTGAATGAAACACAATCGTGAAATTAGACCTAGAAATCACAGATGAACTCAAAAGAGAATGAACAGCTCGTGAAATTTCTAGATTTCTCAATCAGATGAGAAAGGATGCAGATTTTAGTGTGGATGCAAGGGTAAATATACATTATCAATCAGATAGCGAAGATATGAAAAACATAATTAAAGAATTTTCAGAATTCTTAGAAAAAGAGGCTTTAATTATTAATATTTCAGAAGGTGGTGTGGATTGAGATACACATTCAGATATATATGAAAGTGAAAATTGAAATATAAAATTCTGACTAACTGTTGCATAAAAATTTAATAAATAGAAGAAACCGCAGGATAAATACTTCCTGCGGTTTTCTAATAAATCAAGGAATACCTAAATTGAGACGGCGCCTTTGATGGTATCATCATGCTCATACCCCATAAGCTTGATATCTTCCCACTTGAAGTCCGTGATGTTTTTTACATCAGGATTCAATTTGATGGAAGGAAGCGAATGTGGTGTCCTGGAAAGCTGCTTATTCACCTGATCAATGTGATTCAGGTAGATGTGAGCATCACCAAAGAAATGGTTGAATTTTCCAGGCTTTCTACCAGTAATAGCTGCCATCATACACAAGAATAGAGTATCTTGTGCTGTGTTGTACGGTACACCAAGGAATGTGTCACAACTCCTCTGATACATGTTCAAATGGAGCATACCAGGTTCGTTTGCAAAGAACTGATAGAAACATGGGCAAGGAGGAAGCAGAGTTTGATCCTCATCCATCGGGTTCCAAAGGGTGATGATAATACGCCTGTCTTCAGGCTTATTCTTAATCCTATCAATGGCTCTTATGAGTTGGTCAACACCAGGACGAAGAATATGAGGAGAACCAGAACCGAGCGAATTTTCGATACGAATTTCTCCAAAATGTCGGAATTGGTATCCATAAGTATGGCCTAACTCCCCCCATTTTTTACAGAATTCATCACTGGTGAGAATCATGGTTTCGAAGGATTTTTTCTCTTTTTTCCATTCATCCGTATAGTCAGAATTCACTCCATCTTTCCATTTTCGACCTATAAGATCAGCTTTTCCGTTTTTTTTGAGATAGTTCTCAAAAGGCCATTCTGTCCAGATGTGGTTGTTGTGTTCCAATAAGAAACGGATGTTTGTGTCTCCATTGAGTTTCCATATGAGCTCATAGAAAACATTCTTGAGGCTCACGAATTTTGTAGTTAGAAGAGGAAAATTTTTGATAATCCCATTCTCATCTTGCTGAAGTTCGCAAGTGTAGTGATACCCAGGCAATGTTCGTGTACCGGTACCAGTGCGATCACCAGTCTCCACGTTATTGTCTAAGATAGCGTGGCAAAGATTGAAATATTGATTCATAAGCAATTTGTTGATTTTTTATTTTTTCAAACAGAATTATATAAAAATACTCAAAAAAGTCAATCTTTTATAATTTAAAACTCGTTGTAGAACAATAAAAAGTCTGATTTTTTTTGACTTTTTTTAGGTTTTGGTGTATAATTAGATGTGGAATTTATATGATTTCAAATAAATATTTATGGAAATTACAAAAGAAGCCTGTACACAATTACTTCATAATCAATTTATACAAAAATTTTCACAAGCTGAAAATATTTCTAAACTTACAGCAGATGCACGATGAAATGCTAAATCTGATTGTTATTCAAAAATTAGACCAACAGAAATTCAGAGTATGATTGATAATTGGATGGCTAATGAACAAGAACAAACAGAACAACTTGAACAGCCGGTAATAACAAAGGAATCAGATTGATTTATGGCATCAGTAGTGAATATTGATTTTAATGAGATTTTTTGAGAAAATGTTGTATATCGAACGGGATTGGTATGAAAGGGCATTTTGATACTTTTTGTTGTTACAATTTTATGATGAATTTTTTTGAGGCTTTTAAATAAATTTCTTAGATATGTATATGCATTTTTAAATGCACATAGAATAGTTTTTTTAAAGATACTTTTGCCCAGATGAGATGCTAAATCTGATCGTGAACAAGAAAAAGAAATTGCAAAAGATATGAAAGAAAAAATCTGAAGGATGTCTCAGGTTTTATTAAATCTTCATAAAATGAATGAAGTAAGTGTGCATGAAAAGTTTATGCAATTTTTCTTCTGAAAACATAAACTTATTTTTGTTTATCAATACGAACAATGACAACTTTCCTGTTTGGTTTGAACATATCCAGAGTATCAGAATATGGTTGAAAGTGCGATAGCTTCCCAATATTCATCAGCATCAATTGAAAGAGTAGCTAGACCAAACTTTTTCAAGAGAAAATATTCAGATATTCAGGTACTCGAGACCACGAAAGATCCATTATATACGATAAAGCTTTATAAAAATATTCCAGATGATCCAATCAACAATATTATTGATTCAATGTGAAAGGTTGGTGTAGAAGATACTGTTAGTATAATTTTGGTTGCTAAACCAGAAAAGGCAACATTTAATGTGCGTAGACAGATTGCAGCAGATAGATTGTACAAAAATCTCGATCTTTACGAGATGAGACGATGGCATCGAAAAAATCTGATTAATCCATTTAAATGGATAGAGTATGCTATTTCATGACCAACTAATAGATTGGTTTCCAGTAAAAAAGAGGAAAAAGATGTAACTATGGTACGTATGGTGAGAGCAAAAGAAGATAGTAGAAATGCAATGTGAGAAGAAGCCGCTAATCCAACATTCCGTTCTACAATTTCACTAGTTGCATCTAGTAATGTTAAATGAAAACCTAGAGAAATATTAAATAATTTGGAAAGTGCATACAATGTATATAGTGATGATTATAGTAATTCCCTAGAGTGTTCAAACTTTAAACACGATGTATTATGATTATTATTTATTCCATTATGGAGAGCGTCTATTTTTATGTATTTACAGTGATTTTTCTCTAAATATTCATATTTTTCTACTAATGAAATAGCATCATTATATCATTTCCCAGATGGACTTTATAATCGTTCACCAGCGATTGAATGGATGCAATATAAAGTCGTAGCAGCACCAAATAACCTACCAACATTTAATGATGATGAATGGAATGGTCGTGTAATATGATGAGTTTTAGCAGAAAACTATAAAAAATGAAATCTGTCTGAAATTCTGAAAGACTATCCTCATCATCGAGCGGTATGAACAAGGACTGACACAATAGAAGAATTAAAACCAATAGAAGAATGTTCAGAATCAGAAAAGAAAAAATATGAAATTGTAGAAGAAGACGGAAAACAATTTGTAAAAATTACACACGAAAAAACTGTTAGATGATATAAAACTTATAAATGATGAGTATTGCTTGGGGTAAATATTTATAGAAATGTATTTTCTCCAGTATATATCAAGCGTGATGATAGAACCAGACATCATTATTGTATATGAAAATCAGGTACTTGAAAATCAGTTTTTCTACAAACTTTAGCAAGACAAGATATTTGGAATGGTGATGGAATTTGTCTAATAGATCCACATGGAGATTTAGCAGAAGATATGTTAGCATATATTCCAAAAGAGAGGGCTAAAGATGTAATATATTTTGAAGCTTGAGATGAAGAAAGACCAATGTGACTTAATCTTTATGAGATTGATAATCTTGATCAAGCAGATAGAACTGTAAATGATGCTACAGAAATTTTTCTAAAGATGTTCTGACCAGAAATATTCTGACCAAGAATCCAGGAGTACTTTAAATATGGAAGTCTGACTTTACTTGAGGATTTTGAAGATAGACCAACATTACTTGATGTAACAAGACTCTTTACTGATGATGGATACCGCGAATTTAAATTGAAAAAAGTTACAAATGCAGTAGTTAGAAATTGGTGGGAAAAAACGTATAATGCAATGTGAGATAGAGAAAAACAGGAGATTATTCCATATTTCTCTTCTAAATTTGTATCCTTTAATACAAACAGACTTATTAGAAATATTATATGACAAACAAAATCAGCATTCAAGTTTGATGATATTATGAATAATCAGAAAATATTACTTATCAATCTTTCAAAAGGTAAAATTTGAGAAATGAACGCTCAGCTTCTAGGTATGATTATAGTATCTAAGGTTTATAATGCAGCAATGGCTAGAGCATCAATTCCAGAAAAAGATAGAAAGGATTTCTATCTGTATGTCGACGAATTCCAGAATTTTGTATCATGAACATTTGCTGATATCTTATCAGAGGCCAGAAAGTATAGACTTTGATTAATTATGGCACACCAGTATATTGCACAGCTAGATCCAGCTAAATGACTTGGTGATTCATGATGATGAAAATCAGATGTAAAAGCGGCTGTATTTGGTAACGTTGGTACAATGATGTCGTTTAAGGTCGGAGCACCAGATGCCGAATTCCTAGAAAAAGAATATTCTCCAGTTCTTTCAGGACAAGATATTGTGTGAATAGCAAACTATAAATCATATATCAAACTAAATATTGATAATGCTACAACACGTGTATTTAGTATGAACTCAATTTATACAAAAGATTATCAAAATAAGAAAATTGTTCCGATTCTGAAAGAATATTCAGCTAAAAAATACTGAAGAAGAAGAGAATTTGTGGATGCAGAAACTAGAGCAAGATTATGACTTGGTATAGATGAAAATGATTTACCAGATAATTCATCTACACCTACAGATACTGCAGCTATACAAACCGAGTCAACAGAACAAAGATGAGAAGAAGCTCAGAGTTAGTTTTACCAATTATTATAAGATAAATAATGAAAAAATGATTAAAAATCTGATTAATAGCCTGTGCATCGGTTCGAGCAGTATGATGAGCTCGAGCCTGATTAACTAAAGCTTGAATTATTCCTAATTGGTTTGAGATTGAGGCTTTATGTCCAAATCTAGAAAGTTAAGCCAATACAGTGATATAGAACAGATACAGAGCCACTTAATAATGTTAACGATATCGATGACGTTAATGTGGAAATTATTTATTATGAGCAAAATGAAGGTATTAGAACAAGAATTCCTTATATTATTGATGAACAGGAATCAAATATGTATCCGGAAGTAGCTGCCAAACCAATAATCTATCTTTACCCAACAGAAGAAATACAGGTAAATGTAACATTATGAATACCAGAAAACCTATCACATACATATCCAAAATATAACTCTGAAAAATGACGAAATGTAATTGCACAGCCAAATGGAGATCTTACTGATATGGATACATGAAGGAAACTTTATGCATTATACCGAGAATGAAAAACATACGCAAAAGATAATTTCAATGAATGATTTGTAGTAAAATGAGAGGATATAATACCATTCTTAGAAGAGAAACTAGCTCTTTTATGATTAAATGAAAGAGAAGCAGAAGAATTCATAGTTTACTGGCTCCCTCAGATGGAAGATAATAAATGGAATTTAATTAGATTTGAAACACTAGAAGAACAAAATGAGAATATGCCACTAAATATTACTCCAACACCAGATATGGTAATAAGAGTAATGATGGATCGGAAGGCTCTTGAACAGCCAATAGATATTCCAGAACAAGAATTAATTACACCAGAAAGAACATGATTTACAGTAGTAGAATGGTGAGGAAGTCCTAGAAATTAAATGTTCTTGATTTTGATAATCTATTCAATAATATGCATTTACCCATAACAATGGCACCTTGACAGAGTGGTCTATTGTACGGGTCTGCAAAACCTTGGTTCATCGGTTCGAATCCGATAGGTGCCTTAAGTGTTTCTGTCACATGAGCCAAGAGGACATCCTTTAATTAGGATAATCAATTCCGTACGAGAAAGCCTGAACTGAAATTCAGGTTTTTTTCTTTTTTCCTTTGATTTTTCAGTATATTTTATTACAAGTGAAGTGGTAAAAGTTTTATATGTTTTTTGTGCAAATGAAAAAAAATATATTAATTCTGACATCTTTCGTTGTTGTATTGTTATCCTGATGTAATAACTCCAAAATTACAGAAATAGATTCGAACACTTGGACTTCTCCGGAATGATTATCTGTTGAAAAGGTTTTCGATCAACAAGTTGAAGAATCTCAATATATTCAGGATTTACAGGATTTTATATCCTACAATATTCTTCAAACAACTGAAGATAAACCATTTGTCGCTGATGCATCAATAAATGCTAATTTTGATAATCAATCTTCAGTTCAATGATGAATAATATTTTCTCAGAAAAAATATTCTAAATCTCGCGACTTAGAAAATAGAGAAATAACATTTGATGTTAAAGCTGAGTCATCACAAGATGATACAGAACCATTCTACACATCATGAAGCTTATCATTACTTTATCAAAACAATAATATGTATGCAAATATTCATAAATTTTGAGTATTTATGTGAGATGGAAACATGTTAGCTAAAATGTACACATTACTTTGAGACTCTCTCATAGATAAATGGGTGGATTTGGAAGTTCATAGTGGTGGAATTGTAGTACTTAATGAAAAAGAGGACATAAAACTTCAGTACATACTCTGAACACTAAAAAATGTATTAAAATCTGAATGGGTAAAAGAGGATTCTCCAAACTTTTTGAATGGTGTAGCTGAATTGATAGATACTATGAATACTTACATAGATTTATGAATCTCTACAGATGGATTATCTCTAGTATCAATAGATAGCATAAAATACTATGAGTTTAAAAATTGAATAATTCAGAGAGAATTTGTTTGAAGTTTCCAAGGAGATTATTCATCTTTTGATTTGAATATTGTGTCATCTAAGAACTGATTACAAGTACGTTTTTATAACATCAAAAATTATGGTTATGATGGAGAAATTTTGGATTATTGGGATACAGACTATGAGTTTTCTTTTTCCATAGAGGAAAAAAATAAATCAGATTACTCCATAAAGTTCCAATCACAACAGTATAGACAAACTGTAGTTGATGTAAATTGAAATATAAAATATGATAATGGAGTAAAATTTTCAGGTAAATTTATACTAGAGCCATTACAACTAGTTCAATGACAAAAGATTTCATGAAATTTTGAATGAAAAATTATTAAAAGTTCACCAGATGGTAGTGAAATAATTCCTGAAATTTCATGAGAAATTGTTCCATTAAGTAGTATATTATCATTATTATAATTCTGAATTTTATTCATTTTTGATTTTTATGTATTATGTCCAAGAATAAAGAATTTAGAGCGTCTAATCTTTCTTCTCCTAAGAAAAACATACCACACAGAAAAACAGAAAAATCTACAGGAAAGATAATTCTTAAGATATTTCTCGTTTTAATATGAATTTTTGTAGTTTTCTTTTTGTCTGTATGAATAATATCATGATTTAAAGGGCTTTTCAATAATGTAAAACAGTCTATTCTTTCATCTGTATCAAAAACTGTGTGAACTCCAATGAAAAAAGATCAATATAATAGCGTGAACGTTCTACTTTTATGATATGGTTGAGCTACACATCAGTGATGATTCCTCACAGATTCCATTATGGTAGCATCACGAAACCCAGATGAAAATAATGTTACATTATTTTCTGTCCCTCGTGATCTTTACATAAAAAGTCCAGTAAATGGTACATACGGAAGAATAAATGCAATTTTCCAGCAATATTATAGTAGAACGAGATCAATTGAAGAATCAGCTCTTTGATTAGCTGAAAAATTAGAAGAAATTTTATGATTACAGATTCCTTATTATGCAACTATAGATTTTCAGACATTCCAGGAAGTAGTGGATATGATTGGATGAGTAGACGTTTATGTAACAGAAACTATATACGATCCCAAATATCCAGCAGATAATATGATAGATTATGATCCATTTTATATCGAATCTGGTTGGCAATATCTAGATGGAAAAACAGCATTGAAATATGCCAGATCTCGTCATACTACTTCAGATTTTGCTCGTTCATTACGTCAACAAGAGTTGATTATTGCCATCAAGGATAAGATGTTAGCTTCATGATTAAATATATCTACAGCAACAGATTTGTATGATCAATACAAAAAATATGTTGAAACAAATATTTCTGCACAGGAGATACTTCGAACAGTGCAATTTCTGCCAAAGATAAAATGATTCTCATCGTTTGGATATACTTCGACATGTGGAGACAGAGAAGTAACTAGAATGGTTCCATGATGCTTCCTATATAATCCATCAATGGAATTATTTAATTGAATGGCGGTTTTGCTTCCAGATGGAGCTACAAGTAATAATGTTAGCTATTATAAAGAAATGCAAACATTTGTTACATTCTTATTAACTCATCGTAAATTTCTTACAGAATGAGCTAGTGTAGAAGTAGTAAATAGTATCAATAAATCAGTTTTGAATTCTTATGGATTAGCTAGATCTTCAATTGCCACAAAATTCTGAGTTAAGATGGTTAAATATTGATTAAATGTAACAAATGTTACAAACTGAGAAAACCCATCAGAAACAAGTTACATTACTATAAACATGGTATGAGATTTTAGTGGAACAATCGATGCAATTCAGGCCTTTCTTCCAATTCAAGATATTAGAGTAGACACATGAAGTGTGCAAGCAGAATATGATTCCGAATGAAATTTCTTAGAATATTGGACAAATAGAGCATATATAACAGTTACTTTATGAGATGATTTTGTTTTATGAAACGAGTACTTTTCATGATTAGCAGAGAAAAAGTTCTCTTATAAATTAGACATAGATCCAATTCCACCATTAGTTATAAAAGAAGAAGAAAAACAAGAAGGAGAGACTCAGCCGCAATAAAATTTTTTTATATCGATATTACGATATGGATAAAAATCATAAAAAAACAGAAGAATTTGTAGAGAAATGTTACAGAAAAGGCAATGTTATATTTGTCCTCCGATGAATTCTATTTCTTCTGGGTTTAATTTTAATGCTAGCGTTTTTGTTAATTACAAATTCATCAGAATGAAAAAGTTCAGTTTTAGAGTTCTTTTTGTTAGTTGAGACTATCATAATAATTTGAGCACTTGAATCATATATGAATACACTCACAATATGAAAAAGCTGAGTAGTTTTAGAGAGTTGAATCATATTGAAACATAAAACAGAAATTCCTTACAAAAAAATCAATAGTATCAATGTGCATTCAATTTTCTGATTATGAACATTAGAAATTTTAACTGGAAATGATGTGATTACAAGATATAAATATCTCGCGAAATATGATGAAGTAGAGAATTTAATAAAAGAATGCATGGATAATAAAGAATAAATTGGATTTTATTTCACTTGAAATTGTATATTCTAAGGTTATTCTCAAATTATGGTTTATATAATATTATTTTAGATGGATTTGTTAGTTCCAGAAGAAGTTCATAAGGAAGAAAAAAAATTACGTGAATACGTAAAATGATTATGAATCGATGAATCGAAAATTCAAAACGTAGACCTCTTTCTCGTAGCATTTATGCATAAATCTTATGCTGCGGATTTTAAAGTTATTACTTCACACAACGAAAGATTGGAGTTTTTATGAGATTCTATCTTATGAGCGTGTGTGGCGAAATTATTATTCATAAACCATCCAGAAATGGCAGAGTCTACCATGACATTATATAAAATAGCACTCGTTCGTGAAGAAACTCTAGCATTAGCTGCCAAAAAAATCTGACTAAATCAACAATTATTTATCTCAAAATGAGAGGAAAATAATAATTGACGTGAGAAGGAGACAATCCTTTGAGATGCATTCGAAGCGTTGCTTGGATATCTTTACATAGATTTTGGTCCAGATGAAGTGCTTAAATTCGTAGAAAAATATCTTTATCCGTTTATGGATAGCATTTCCACTCATCCTGTAAAATCATACAAAACTTTAGTTCAGGAAATAGTTCAGAGAGAAACCAAACAAATCCCAGAATATCGTGAAACTGAGGCAGAAGTAGATGAAAAAGGAAACGTTTTGTTATACAAATCAGAATTATTTATCAACAACGAAAAAGCTACCGAATGAACATGAGTTAATAAGAAAAAAGCTCAAGAATCAGCAGCACAGCAGTATTATATTTCCCACAAAAATAAATAATTAGTAATCTGATTGTTCATCAATTTTTCTAATTCATCCAATAACTTTATCCGTAAACAGTATTCCATCCAAGTGATCCATTTCGTGCTGAATTACCACAGCACTGAATCATGAGTATTTCTGAATATGTTGTTTTCATTTTTTATCCTGGTATTTTACTACTATTCGAGTCCATCTCTCTACGTCTCAGCACAATCCTGGAACTGAAAGGCAAGCCTCTTCTCATTTTTTCTTTTCTTCAGAATGTTCAAGAATTTCAGCGTTAACCATTGCCGTTTCTCAGATAATGTATTTTTTAGTTTTGCGTCATTTTCTTTCATCTTTTCGTTGTGTGGTAGCTATTACGCGAATATTTTTTCCTACCTGAGGAGCAGCTAATCCTACTCAATCATAAGCATACATTAATTCTATCAAAATATCACAAAAATCTGTGATTTCTTCATCGAAAAAGTCAACCTTCTCGCATTTTTTTCTCAAAATTTTATTGTCTTCTCAGGTCTGAAGAGGAAAAAATGCTTTAATCTGATCTATAGTACTAGCCATTATTATCAGTAAATGTAAATATAATATATCCCACTAAATACCAGTATAATCATCTCAGACTTGAAAATCAATCCGAAATGTGTATAATAATAATTGCAACAAAGTTCGGCCACAGTGAATTCCTAATATTGTTATCTATACAATGAATTCTCTTGTGGAGGGGTGGCAGAGTGGTCGAACGCGGCAGTCTTGAAAACTGTTGATCGCTTTTGCGGTCCGTGGGTTCGAATCCCACCCCCTCCGCCATTTATGTTATTTGATTGTATGACTAGAACTCATAAAGTAAGCAAAACTAGAATTTTTCTTACAATTGCTTGCTTACTCATATTTGGTGTCCTTGTTTCAGTAGCAGATAGGTGTAGCTCTCCAGCGGATTTGACTTACATAAATCCTACTTTTGTGTCAGATTCCTCCAAAGATGTAGCTATAAATTTGGATGCGATGAGCGTTTCAATGGACGACACTAGCGATGCTGCTGTGGTACAATATATTGTACAGGAGTGAGATACCTTCGAAACAATAGCAACAGAATTCTGAACGACAGTTAAGAATCTTAAAAAGATAAACTGAATTTCTTCTGTAAAGCCATGACAAAAAATTGTCGTAACAAACGAAGAAGATTGAATTCTCTATAAAGTGAGAGAAAATCAGAATATTAAAGTTTTTGCAAATAAATACGGATTGGATTTAAAAGATTTGATGACTCTAAACTACATTACAGATGATAGTGAGATTCTTTATCAATGACAAGAAATTTTCATTAATCTTTCAGAAGAGAAGGCTAACAATATTCCAGGATTTATTGACAAAGCACAGCCAGATTTAACTATCCCTGTAAAAGCTACAACTAAAACAACTACTACAAAAACATCTATGACAACGAAAACTACGACAACAAGTTCTGCTATTGCTAATGTTACAATTTGAAATGTTACAACAAATACGAACTCTAGCAAGATTCTGAAAAAACGAACATATAACGCAAATATTAATAATGGATTCTATCGTGGATATTGTACATGGTATGTAGCTACTCAAGTTCCTTCTATCTTTAAATACACATCTGAAACAACACAGGAAAGGCCATTTGGATGAGATGCTATTAAGTGGTATGATAATGCTAGAAAAGCATGATATACAGTTTCCAAGACTCCACGTTCAAATTCTATCATAGTTTATAGTAAATTACGTTCAGCAGCAGGTCATGTATGAATCGTAAGACAATATCCTTATAATTGAGATAATACGAAGATGTTGATTGAAGATATGAACTATGCATGAAAATTCGTAGTAACACAAAGAGTCGAATCTACATCACGTGGAGAAATTATCGGATATATTTATTACTAGAATTTATAAATTTAAAATAAAAGTCAGAGAAATCCGCCTTTTTTAATTTCTCTTGCAATTTATGCATAAATTGACAATACTAGACAAACGTTTTATCTTGTCCACTTCTGATAATGAAAAAGAAGACAATAGTTTTTGCATGAGGATGAACAGGTGGGCATGTCTTTCCGATTAAATCTCTAATCGAAACGATACTTTCAGATAAAAAATATTTTGAACAAGTCAAAGAAATAATTCGATTCTGATCTAAAAATTCACTCGAACAAGAAACAGCAGCAAAATTTTGAGATAAAGTCAGATTTACTTCCATTTTATCATGAAAACGGCGTAGAGAAACTCCCCTAAAATCTCGCCTAAAAAACATCAGAGATTTATTCCTCTTCACGGCATGATTTTTTCAATCGATATTCTATCTGCGAAAAGTAAAAGCTGACGCGGTTTTTTGTAAATGATGATATGTAGCTTTACCTGTGGTTTTTGCTGCAAAATTTTTACACAAACCGATTTTCGTTCATGAATCAGATACTCGTCCATGACTAGTAAATAGAATCTGAAATAAATTCTCCAAACAGTCATTCTGTGGATTTGACTGAGTTTTCGAGTGAGCTATCGTAGTTGGACAGATTCTTTCTGATGAAATAGTTCCAACATGAAATTCAAATCCAGAATTATCCAATTCTTTAAAATCTGAAAAAAAAGATGGAAAGCCATCCATTCTAGTAATGTGATGATCCCAGGGTTCCAAAAAACTTTATGAATGTTTGGCTGATTTGATTGAAAATAATAAAGTTTTACGTGAGGCATTTCATTATCACATAATTCTTGGAAAGCTTAACGAAGATATGAAACAGATTTTTTCAAAATTTCCTTCTGTGACAACATACGATTTTCTTTCACAATCTGATATATGAATTCTGTACCAACATTGCGATATTTCTCTGACTCGTGGGTGAACAACTTCACTAGCAGAACAAAAATTATTTAATCTGAAAAGCATCATAGTTCCGATACCTTGGACACATGATCAAAAACTCAATGCTGAACGGTACGTAAAAAATTTTAACGACATTATGGTGGAGCAGTCTCAATCAACTACGCCACAGGATTTACAAAACGCTCTACTTTCTCTCAAAGATTATCATAAGCCAGAAATCTCGACAAATATTTACGCAGAAATTTGAAAAGCTAAACATACGATATTGGATGAATTATTAAAATAATTTTTATTCCATATTTTCATTACAGATGAAAACGTTACGCTTAATCGTTTCCTTACGATTAGCCTTTTTTCCGCTTGTTTTAAATTTGAGTTTTGCTCAGGAAAATGTAAACAACGACACGGGTTCAGAGTCAATGACTGATCAGGATTGAAATATCGATCAGAATGAAAATGAAGTAGAACCCAGGTTGAAGTGAGTGGAAGACATACAAGACAAACCGAATCTGATAATTTCAGAGGTTTATCGACTTGGAAGTACAGAATGGATAGAAATTACTAATCTTTCACAGTCAGATTTTGATGGGACATTGGAGTTCTCTGGAGCAAATAATTATGGAAATATTTTATATGCAGATGTAGAAATCCAGTGATATGAATCGATTATTCTTTCTAGTGTAGAGGATATAGGGATGATAAACTGAAATATTAATTCATTTTATCCAAAAAAGATTTCTATTACAGATTGAAAAGCAATTTCTATAGAATTGAAATTCTCGTGAAACACAATCAATACATTTGAAGTAGAAGAATCAGATGTTTCAAAAAATCTGAAGAAAACTCCTCGTCCAAGTTTTCAAAGAATTTACAATGATTGACGAGAAATTCAGATTACATCAGAAGCAGATTTATACAATATTTCATGATATATAGCTAATCCGTGAAAAATAGTTATAAAAAGCTGAAATCCATGGATATGAGATTGACCATCAGTTTATCCTCCTATTCTAGACAATTCTTGAGGTTGAAATGATTCATGAAACTCTAATGAACCTTGAAATTGAGGAAATTCTTGAAGTGGAGATAATCCTTGAAATGAAAATGAGACTTGATGAAGTTCAGATTTTAATTTAATTATTTCTGAAATTTTCTATGACGATGAAGACGAGTGGATAGAGATTTACAATATCTGAACGTGAGGATTTTTTGGGGATTTGACGATTTCGTGAGATGTATTTTTGGATGATAAGACAGAACATACCTACCAAAATGTCCACATTCCAGCGAATGATTTTCTGATTATTGCAGATTCAGATGAGATGTTTGGTTTTGATTGAGATGTAAATATTTTGCTCAATGATGGAGAATTTCCACAATTTTCTATTCCAGACGACCAAGAAATTCAGATTTATTTACTATTGTCATGAGAGCAAATCGATTCATTTTTTGCACATGAATATCGAGTAAATAAAAGAGATGATTTCGGAGTATCGTTTCATAAAATCCTTACAAAAAACTGACCTATCGTTACGCGATCGATGTCAAATGATGATGCAAATCTTTCGGATGATACCTATAATTCAGCCAATCCGTGAGTTTTCTATACATCTGCAGAAAATATAATCGATTACGCTATAGATCCTAATGCTTCTAGCTCAGAGCCAGAAGAAAATTCTGACATGGTTGGCTGTTCAAATGTTGAAGACGATATTATCACGATTAGTGAAGTTTTTCGGTGATGAAGCAGATATGAACCATATATTGAATTTTTCATTCACGAAGATATTGAGCGAGAGTATGATGAATTATTATTGTCGGGAAGTTTGCTTACTCAAAATTTAACCATTAACCTGGATGAGGAAACTGAAACCTACGATAGAGAGAAATTACAGAAAAATACGAGGCTGGTTTTGACAGCAAAAGAATGAGAATTAACTGAGGCTGGACTGATAACCATCGTATTGCAACCAGATTTAAAGTTTAATTCTTTTAGTTGAGAACTGGAATTATTTGGATATAATTGACAAAGTCGACAAGTTTTGGACATCGTAAAAATTACGAATTGAGCTCCAGAAAAATCAACTTATACCGCAGGTTCAAATCATCGATGCTGAATTGTAATGGACAACGTGATGGATTTTTCGCCAGGATTCGACGAATCTGCATTGAAGTATTTTTCAGTCACTTCAAAGTATAATGAAAAAGTTGTCGAAACCGTGAAATATGTGTGATGATGAGGTGGATGTTCCTGTCCAAGTAAAGCTGATTTGTGTGGAAATGCTGTCGAAACTGGAAATGAAACAACCCCTCAGCCTCAGCAAGCAGAGCAAGCTTCGGCAGCTCCCCTCACAGGGAGCGAAAATTCTCCCCTGACAGGGGGAGTGTCGCAAAGCGACGAGGGGGTTAATTCACAAGAAATCCCCCCAACATCCCCCCTTACCGAAGGGGGGCAAGAAGTCCCACAATGACAACAAATTAAAATCGTTTCACTAGAGCCAAAAAGTCCAGAATCGATAACATTACAGTCATTTCTTCCATATGATATAGATTTCAAAAATCACAATTATTACTTGAAAACCTCGACAGCGACAACGAAGAAATATATTGATGGAATTCTTTATGCAAATAGTATCGATACATTCACTAAAAATTTCTGATTTTTGGATGCTGGAGCTTGTGTTTATATGTATTCATGAGATGTGCAATTAGATTCGTATTGCTATTCTACAGAGAAAGAGAAATCTGAAAAAGAGAAACAAGAAGTTGAAATATTTAATCCATCAGATTATCAACTTTCAATTACTTATATCGATTATGATCCAGACTGAAGTGATACGTGAAATGAAAAGATTACAATCCAATCCAAATCTTCAAAATCGCTCGACCTTTCCAAAATTAAAATGAAAATCAATGCGACAAATAAAAAGCTGACAGGAATTCTTGAGCCAAATTCTGAAATTACATTAAGTTGAACATTTTGATTTCCAAATTCAACGAAAGATGGTTCTGATGTGGTTGTAATTCTATTCTATGATAATTATATTTTCTCTACATACACATATAATCCAAACAAACCGAAAGTAGAAATCCCAGACGGAGCTATAAAAGTTTATTCAGTAATTGATGGTGATACTTTCCGTTATCGTAAGGAAGATGGAACTTTACAATCTGTCCGTCTGCTCGGAGTAGATGCTCCAGAATCTAATACTGCTCGCTATCGTACAACTGAATGTTTCTGAAAAGAGGCTAAAACGTTTTTAACTAATCTAATCAAAAATCAATACGTTACGCTCGAATTTGATTCGAACTCAGCATCTTCAGATGCTTATGGTAGAATGCTCGCCTACGTATATTTAGACTGAAAACTGGTAAATGAAACTTTAATCGCAGAATGATATGCTAAAGAATATACATATAAAACTGATTACATCCAGCAATCGGCATTCAAACAGGCAGAAGAAAATGCAAAGAAATCAGAAAAATGACTTCGATCATCTGTCACATGTTGAAAATCTATCGAAGAAGAACCGGAGGCTTGGGGCGTAGATTACGAGAAACTTTCCATCAAAATTTCTAACGTGATTTATGATCCAGATGGAACTGATGCTGGAAATGAAATAGTCCAACTTCGTGTCGACAATTCTCAAATTTCTACAGTTAGTTCCATTGATTTTTCTGACGACTTTAGCTTGATAATCTTTCCTCGAAGTGAATATGCAACATGAACTACGAAGAACAAAAAGCTGATAGAATTCTGACTTTTCGATATTTCTACATCTTCAGAAATTACTTTAAAATGAAATTTCCAGCTGCCAAATAACCGTGCAACATGCGTGAGTTTGAACCAATGAAGCTATACTTTCGATACATGGTGCTATAATCCAAATTGACAACTATCAGACGATGAAATAGATATCCAAGCATGAGAAACTTTGACATTTATTCCAAACGTGAAAATTCAGTCAATTCTGCCAAATCCATCATGAACAGATAGTGGAAAAGAAGAAATTACATTATTACGAACTCCATCAGATGACTTTCCAGAATCGTCAGATTTACTAGATTTAAGCCCAGATTTTTCTTTGCTTATTAATGATAAAACCAAAAAGAAATTACTATGAAATTTAATTCCAAATCAAAAAATTTCAATCAAATGATCATTTTCTATGCCAAATACAGCATCATGTGTTTCTTTATTGTTCCAGTGAAAAGAATTAGATAGATTCTGCTACTGAAAGGCTTCCGATTGAGTAAAATTTAACTCAGATAATACATCTGTTCATGAAATTCCAGCTGAAGAGCTTGCTATAGTTAAGAAAATCACACTAGTGAAACTGTGAGATAAACTCTGTGTTTCATACAATAAAACTCTATTCTCATGTAAAAGTATCCCAAATTCAACGACAGAGAAAAATAGTAAACAGCTTTCTATGCAAAATACATTCATCGCACAACTTCAAAGTTATCTAAAGTCGAATTATTCTATGATGTATTATGATTCAGATTTAAAGGATTATTTTGATTTATATTCTGAGGCAAAAAAAGCGATAAAAGCTGGAAGTGGGAACTTTGTACGATGAGAAAAACAGATTTCAGTTACCAATATTTCATCATTATTCTCGGATGAATATGAGCAGAATGCGATGGACTATTTTATAAATCAGATTCAGTCAATTTTGCCAGAAAATTTAAGTTTAGCTTTACTTCAGATGAAAGATGAATACACTCAAAAACTACTTGAAAAGTCTGATTTAAGTTTTTTGTCTCTTGCGGAATAAATGAAAAAAATCCATCTTTCAATGATAAATCTCTGATGTAATAAAAATCTGGTGGATAGTCAGCTGTTTTTGTGAAAACTTTTGAGTGAAAACCCAGATAAAATCGAATATTATTCTGAACCTTATGATTCAAGAGTGGAAATAGTTTTACTCAATACGTGTGGATTTATTTCTTCATGACGTGAGGAAATGTTCCAGACGATTGATAAACTTATTTCTGCAAAAAAGAAGATTTGTTTGATTGGGTGTGGTGTGCAGTATTTCGAGAAAATATTAAAGTCATCCAGAACGACCCAGAGCATAGCGAATGGGGAAGTGAAGGATCCAGGCGGTAAGCCATTGAATTCTTTACACACTAATAATCCTGGATTCTTCGCTAACGCTCAGAATGACGAGTATAATGCAGACAACCCCCTCGTCACTTCGTGACACTCCCCCTCACAGGGGAGAAAATTTTTGCGCCCTGCTAGGGGAGGTGGCGAATATAGCTTGTCCCGCTTAATGGGGTGAAAGCCGGAGGGATTAAATATGTGAAGTGGAAAAATCCCCCTTA
>FLNW01001271.1_pt1 | contig 37839 bp, 18 predicted proteins | sample 1140371 | NCBI WGS metagenome assembly FLNW01 (sample SAMEA3878170, study PRJEB12797) | bioreactor metagenome | biome: Moose rumen | place: Sweden | collected 2011-10
GTTCTACGGACGGCCACCGGCAGTCCGATCGAGCAGAGCTCTTCACCCCCGTAGGGAGGGAGCCGTAGGGAGGGAAGGGAGGGATGGAACTAAGCACGACATTGGTTCGATAATGGTTCGATAATGACCCGATAAAGCCCGAAGCCTCTCCAGCCTCTCCCCGACGAGTTCTACGGACGGCCACCGGCAGTCCGATCGAGCAGAGCTCTTCACCCCCGTAGGGAGGGAGCCAAGGGAGGGCGTAAACCGTTAGACTGTTAAATTGTTAAATTGTTAAATTGTCAAACCATTTCAAACGACATCACGATATGACGAAAAAACTCACGATCCTGCTATCAGCCCTGCTGATGAGCGTCAGCGGCTATGCGGATGTGACCTACCATATTCTGACGCTGCCGATCAGTACGACGCCGTCATCAGGCAAGTTGCACGACTGGAACTTCGATGCCGGTACCTATAGTGCCGGTAATTATCGCTACGAGGCATTGGTGTGCACCAGCACATCGACAACGGTGGAACTGCCTGATGAGTTCAAGAGTCCGCTGCTGAAGGATGCTGCGTATAAGTATTATTCAGCATCGAAGATTACTAAAACTTCACAAGCCACAGTTTATGCCAATAACTCGACAAAACTGGACCTGTATCAGATAAATCAAACAGGCAGTCCCGCAGCGGATGAAACACCCGACCTTACTGCAGGAAGTAGTTCTGGTGTTTCCGATGGTGATCATATATATGTCGTCTATACTTATGACCCTTCAAGCGGCACATATTGTACCGCAAAAGGCCAGAGTCTCAAACTGGACGGCTCGGAGAAATACAACATCCAGATTTCCAAGGACCGTTTCATGGCATATAACCGAACACGTAATAACCGTCTCGGTGCACCAAGGGATAATACGATGAGTAGTGATGATACCTATTTTGACCGCGCTGCTTTTTTTACCCGAACCAAGGAAGTCATATTTAAAGATGAGATTGTCAAACTGACGGACAAACAGGTGACCGATGCGTCAAACAACCACGAATTTTATTTTCATTTCTTTCTGCAGGGCGGTGACCCCTATCATATTATCATCCAGACTGCTTATAGCACTGCAACCGATGAATGGACCTACACCCAGAATAATCTGAAGAAAAAACCGGATGGCGCTATTCTCTATGGTAAGCTTAATGGGGAGTGGTGGATGCAGAACGAGGATTCTGTGAAATATACAAGCAGCTCGGTAATTTCAACAACTTCCACTCCCGGTCGGTTCAAGGAGAATGGTGAAAATTCCAAAGTGACGCCTGTGGTCAGTGCCTTTGTATTGCTAAACCACCCGGGATTCAATAGACCAAGTAACTGGCAATCATTTGACAACGACGGCGGTGAGTATGTCTTCGTGGCATCCAAGATGAACTATAACGGTCAATCCGTCCAGCCTACTACTGCGGGGCAATACTATTATCTGCAACCCAATGGAGGTAATAGTCCGCACATAAAGTTGCCGAATACGGATACAAAGCAAACCTATAACAACATGCTCATCAAGATCGGTACCACCGTGCATTACCTCTATAAGGTGAAGACGCCGTTTGGCAACTATGTCTCTGCCACGCTCGACATGAGTACCATCTTCAGCGATGACGACCCGATGACCTGCATCCCCGATGGTCTGATGCGCAAGTACGTCACCTTCACCGGCGCATATCGTGATGACGCGATGACAAGTCCCGTCAGCACCTTTGCTGCCGCTGCAACCTGTACTACCGAAACGGTTGACGGCGTTACCCGCAAGGTTATCTATCTCTCCTACGAGACCGACATGCCCTTTGAGACATGTCTGGAATCTTCGCCCGCCTACGGCGACCTTACTTGGTACAATTTCTACACCAACAAGGAGCCGCAGTATATCGCATGGGCAGAAAAGAAAAATGATAACAATGCCGATATAACCAATTACAACTTCCATACCGCCAAGAACCATTCCCGCTATGGTCGCGACAGCCATTTCGCCTTCGTGGGTGACCCCTTCGAGATGAAGATTGTTTCGCGCAAGGCATCTGACGATGCTGGTTCGTTGAAATACATAACCATTAATAGTGAAGCACCAGCCGGTAATTATATAGAAGGTGACGGCACATCATGGGAAATAATCTACGACGATAACACAGGCAACTACTCCGACTGTTTCCGGCTGAAGAAATTTAATGAGACAAGTACAGTATTTGGCTGGCACTATGGTACAGGCAAGTACGCCCTTTTTGGTGGCGCCACTCAAGCCTCCCGTCTGACGGTGATTGACGTGCCTACGAAGAGCTATGTGTATCACATCATGCGGAATAACGAAGGAGACATCGCTGCCAAGGCGACTGTCACCCAGGAGGTCAGCACCAAACTCGACTACGCCCATATCCCCGAAATCATCCGTAGTCCGTTTGTCGATCCGGCTTTAGATGTCACATTGTCGTTCTATGCAAGTTCAAGTGATGCGTCGTCCGGTTCATCTCCTATCACCTATGCCCCCGACGATGGCTCAAGCACCCAACAAGATATTTGGGTGCGCTATGACTTGACAAGCATGAATAATACCTACAAGGCATACATTGATGGTTCTACCGCCTTCAACGTCCGCCTGAATGGTGAGTATATATACTATGACAGTAGTTCAGGAACCATCAAGAGTTCCGCTAACATAGTGGATAGTGACTCAGATGGTAGTACTGACGATGAAACAATCTACCAATGGAAGTTAGGCGGCAGCGACCCCTACGCTATGACCGTCCAAAGTGCGGGTAATAGCGATAAATATGTGGAGGTCGCAGACTGGTCCGCTGGCACTATTACTTGGTCGGAATCTGCCCCTGCGTCCAAATTCATCATTAAGAGTGGAACGGCTGCGCATGTATATGAGGTGATGGCTGCCACGGGTGATACTGTGGACGCTGATACTGCCTATTATAATATAGGACGTCCGGATGCCAATACGGTACAGGTGTATGGCAACGCCACCTACCAGCATGGTTACAGCCAGTTGCGTTTCCAGTTGACACCATTGGCAGCGCATGATGTAACTTATCACCTGATAGACAAGGCAGGGGTGGATTTGATACACGTAGTAGCCCGTCATGCTGATACTGATGTGCCTCATTTCCCCGATGACTATTGGAGCCCGTTAGTGGCGCAATATCACTATTGGTTATCCGGCAACTTCGATGACGCTGGCGGCAAATATACGCTGAAAGCATCGCAGTCGGAACTGGACACTGTCAGAACTAACACTGACATCTACGTCACCTACGATGTGAGCGATGCCTACGACTTGCAGAACAAGCGAATCATGTATCTGCTGAAGTACGAGATGGGTACGCCCTTCCGGGCTGAGGATGGTAGCGACGGACTGGAAGAAAGTCCTGTGACGCCGGTATATCCTTATTGTAACGGAGACTGCAACTTCTTCGTCTATGGTCAGACGCAATACGACCTGCAGCAGCAGAGTGCTGCCACGACACGTACCCGCTGGGCGTGGTTCCTGGAGTCCGCCAACAACGACCCCTACCACGTGAAGATATGCTCGCGCCAGACGGAGACCTACAACGGAGATCAGGCGCGCGCGTATTTCCATACCTATAAGCCCAGCGACTACGAAGAAGTGGTGACAACCCTTGCATGGCCTGGCATTTCCTCTATACCCGGAACGGAATATATGATATTAGGTTCCATTGGTCAGTTTAGATTGGTGACGACATACGGTATAGACTTGAATAACGATGGCGACTTAGATGACAGTGGCGAGAATGTGCGCCATACCGTCAACTCCTTTGAGCAGTACTGGAAGACGTGGGACACCATACGTAAGAAAGTGTTGGGCGATAGCGGAGCCAAGGAGAGCCAGACCGACCCGAACACGGTGCCTGCCACGCCTGCCACGGCTGTTGCCACAGCTGCCGGCAAGAACAACAGAACGTATCTGACCGAGACGATGGGATGGCACAGTTACGAACAATGGGCATACGCCAAGCGATGGAACGGATACAATATCTCCGGTGCGAAAAGCAAAGGATGGGAGTCTATCGAACACTGGTACCAGACAGTGCAGATGGGAGAGGGGTATTTTGACCTGATTCCTGCAATCATCGACCCTGCCCTGATATTGCTGGACCAGCACGGATGGGAAATCATGCGCAAGCCGCTGCCGAGTAGTGAAGAAGACCCGCAACGGGAAGCCAAACATGCCGCCATCCGCGTCTATGACAGCCCGATGGTGGAGGAATACCATTTCTGGACGGGTGCCTCCAAGCGCACCGGCTTCCACCAATACTACAACTTGACCCGCCGTATCAGTGTTGATGGCGAAGATTATTCCACTACTTCGCTGGGTGATTTGCCGCCCATTGATGCCACCAACGTCAAGGACGCCAAGGGCAATATCTATGACCAGTACGTCACCTATGTCGCCAAGGACGAATATGCGCAGAGCTACGATCCTGTCAATAAAACAGGTAAGCCCTTCCTCATCCGGCAGGGCAATAAGTATGCTTCGTATAACGGTACCACGCTGACCAAAACGGCCGTGCCAACGGGCGGCATGTTGCAGTATATCATTGACAATAGTAGCGACCTCACCGCAGCGGGAACCAGAAATGTGGATTTATGGTACCTCAAACCCAATGCGGATATAGATACCGAGATGGGCTATAACGATGCAGCACATGATAATTTTGATGCCGCTTATAAAGATGCAACAGGGATTGCCGGTTTCAACACTAACGGTTTCGACCCCTATAATATTCAGATATCGAGCGTCCATGCGGACACCAAGTATTTCCTTAGTAATGCCACATCCGGAGAAATTTCAGAAGGTGCTTGGGAGGGTAACGGCGCTTCCATCAGTCTGGGTGAGATAAGTACTCAATTTACTGCAACAGGTCATGACGGCCGCCGGATGCCTATAACGGATGCCACCTTTATGGCGGTGCAGGACGAGAGCGGCAATATGATGCTGATGCCCCGCTTCGACCATGAAAAGCGTGTGATGGACTTTGATACGCTGGTAGAACCTAACGACCCGAACATCGCAAATGCCTACACCATTCTGTATCGCCCGCTGGTATATACCTACAAAATCATTGATAACTCCGGCTCCGAGTCGCTGCGTTATCAGAGCGGCGGTGACCTCGTGCCCCAGACGCCTGACTGGTTTAAGAGTCAGTTGGCGAAGGACTTCAGGTACTATAAGACACTCACCTCAACAGGTACCAATACCTACAATCTGACGACACTGGCGGACGAGATTACCGAGTCGCTGGAAGGAGCCTCGCTGACAGACAACACCGTCTATGTGCGCTACAGCTATGATGCGGATGCGGACTATAACCACGTGCTGCAAGGCAAATGGCTGACCATGACGCTGAACAATAAGGATACGAAATATGACAGTGGTATCAAGGAAGGAAGCAGTAAGCCCAGCCCTGTTGACGGGGATGACAAGGAGTGGCAGTGGAAGTTCCTCGCGACCCCGCAGAGCGACCCGGATCCCTATGCCGTCAGTCTCTACAACCGCAGCCAAAGCGGAACTGCTACAGTTAATGACAAAACCAAGTTCGCCCTGCTCAACTGGTACGACAATAATGGCATTGATCCTGACGCCTATACCTTGGCGGTGGCTGGAACAGGGGAAACTACGTCCTATACCTTCGTCAATGGAGCAAGCATGGACGCCTCTACTGCGGCTACCACGGCTACAGAGACAAATGTCAAGAGTACCTCGTGCAGCTACACAGCAGGTGCCAAAATTGTGCTGAACGACGACGTGCAGCACACCTACTCCTACAGGATTTATACGAATGACAGCAAATTTGCGGTCAGCGCAACGCAGACCCAGGGTGAGGCGGAGGAGAATCTCTTTATGCCGGTTCTGCCTGCTGCCATACAATCGCCGCTGCTCCATCTTGACCAGTATCGGTATTATAACAGAGATAACCTGACGCTGAGTTCCGGAGAAGCGTCAATCACAGAGGCTGATACCACAGGCAAGAGCCTCCATAACCTCTATGGCCTCTACCACGACTCTGTCTATGTGCGCTATACCGCCTACGACCTGCTGACCACCGAATACAAAGTGCCTAATGTGAAAACCACAGTGGATAGTAAGGTGGCACGAGATGCTGGTTCTAATGATGCCGCATTGGATATCAACGGTGAACTGATTTATAATATTATCTGGTATAATGACAATATGATGCAGAGTTCCGATAATACAAGTATCAGCGATGGTGGTGCTCATGCATTGGATGGCGCTGATGCCTACGTCTGGCAGTTCGAGGGCAATGACCCGTACGCCATCAAAATCAAGCATAAGAAAGCAGGCAAATATGCAGTAGGTACAAGTTCCTTGGCTGAAAGTGCTACCTCCACCTTCATGCTACTTCCCGCCGAAGACGGCTGGCAGTATGGCATGCTGCAAGTCACAGGCGGTACCAACAAACTGAGTGGTTATGGCGAGCAAACTGTGGCCTCAGACCCCACCAAGTTCATCATCTTCGGTCTCTCTACTAATAAGGTGATTTATCACTTGGTGATCGAAAACATCGGAAGTACGGTAAATATACCTTATTCTAAAAAAGATGAAGATGGTGTTTGGGTTTCAGGATATAGCCCATCGGACAATAACACTAAAACTATCAACGGCACTTCCAAGCGCGACTTGACCTCCACCACCACAGTAACAGGTGATACCTACCAATTGGGCTCAACTAAGAGTATTAACAGCAACAGCGTGAACTATTGCGTTGACCAAGGTCACATCACTCTTGGTGATCCACTGAAAGTACCATCTGCATTCAAGAGACCAAACTGTAAGTATTTCTTCTATGTGGATGGAATCTATGATGAAGAGGCATGTACTACACCAAACACATCTCTTAACAATACATACAAAGGTCTCCAGATAACCCGGATGGGAACAGAGACGGACTTGCTCGGTAAGACTGTCGTTATCAACATCGTCTATGAGTTCGATGATGGACTGCCTACCAATACCGGCTCACAGTTCGTCACCAACGCGAACGGCACGGAGTGGTACACTTTCGAGACGAACGATGCGGCACCATGGCTGGCACACTTCCCATACGATGGCGGCTTGGATGTCAACGCGATGGCGGGACGCGACCCGCACTACACAAACGACTTCCTCTGGTCACCTGTGGGCGACCCCTACGGCTTCTGGATGTACAACCGCTATGTGTATAAGAACGGAGGGCAGACAAGCAACGTCATGACAACGAAGAGTGAAAAAGTGGATGACGTACTTACGCCTACTGCCCCTGCTAATGATGTTGTTATCTCATTGGAGAGCCCAAGTGTTTCGCATCCGGAATATGCCATCTTCGAACTCTTACCCGGCACCTCCGACGGCTGCTTCAAGGTGCAGACGCTGACCTCACAAGGTGGTATGCCTTATTATATAAACAACAACTCAGGTACAGTCACGCTACAATCAACATCTGCCACGGAATGGACCTTCGGACTGAGCGAGGCGCAGCTGAAGCCCTACTATGACCGCGCAGGATATGTGGGAGGACTTACCCCTGACGGTGTAACTGCCTATGAAGCGGCGGACGGAGACCTACAAACACTCCAGAGTATTGTATATGATGATGACAGCATCGTCAGCTATGCCCAGGGCTACTACCGCTTGCATAGTCTGCCCAATGCCGACGGCATCACCACTCCCCGCTATATGAGCGGCTATTTGCATGAGACAGAGAAAACAGCGGTTAGTGGCGGCATCCCCATGCACTTCTACAGTCGTATGGGCGTGAACACCACATTCGAGGCTCTGGAAAGTGGTTTCACCAGCACTGCTGCTACACGAGGATTGATTCCCATTCCCGCAACAGAGTATGACCCGTCCACCATCTTCTACTTTGCCGGTACCGGCTCCACATCAACCATGCAGACGCAGGGACTCTATGTGAAAGGCAACACGATGACGGCAACGGAGGGCGATGCCACATCGTTTATTATCGAAGACATCGGTGGTGGTGCGGTGGTAATCAATGGCGGTGCAGGTACCCCCTCCAACAAGCAATACCTTTGTTATAATGTCCCGGATAGTATCTACGACATACGCTATAACAGCAAGAATTCTGCCAATGGCCGCTACAGTATTGTTGACAAGAGCAAGTGGTGTATGGAGCCTGCGAATAAAACCGGTTTGTATGTCGAGACCCACAGCGGCGGTGAGGAAGAAACGCTTACCGACCTGTGGTACTATGCCTCTCTCTGCGTGCCCTTCGACCTGCTGGTATCCAACAAGAACGATGACCCTGACCACTCTTCTAATGCATATACCTGTGTTGAGTCTGAGTCCGCATGGGACGGAGAAATGCTGCACCCCAAGTCGATTGGTAAATATGTCAAAGACTCAACGACTTATCCGGCAACGTTACGTTACGCGAATGGTGTAGATGGTGCCGGCAACGACTACTTCGTGCCTGCCGGCACACCGGTACTCTTCTCCACCAAGCGTGCCACGTCGTACATCAAGGCTACTATTCCTACCACTTCGCCCTCAACACCCGTCTCCACTATCTTCTCCTACGAGTATCTGGAGCAGTTACTGACGCCGTATGTGGATAGCAGGCGTGTCTATGTCTTTGGACCTAAGATGGAGGGTACGATTAGTCTTAATACGTCAACCGGGGCAATAACAGCCGAGCTACCTTCGCTGGGTAATACCAACGTGGGTTTCCATATCAATGCCAACCCCAACAAAGAATTGGGTATGACAAGGGCGTCATGGATTCGCAACAACTACTATGTTCTCCATAACAAGATTTACTACCGTGCTCCGGCTGGAGGAGGACTTCCGCCTGCCATCCAATTTATGCCGGTACTCTTTGACGACGAGGACGAGGAGCAGGAGAAACCCCAACCCGACGACAATCAGCAGCCGCTGCCTGCCGACGGCGTCTATGATCTGCTGGGACGCAAGGTGGCTTCCGAGGCGGAACTAAAGGCCGGTACATGGCGTCTGCGTCTCACTCCCGGAATCTATATTACAGAAGGAAAGAAAATCTTTGTACAATAAAAAATCGCCCGTTGTGGCGATTTTTTTTGTGTATGTCAAATATTTTTCGTACCTTTGCACTCGCGTTCGGCAAGGAGATTGCGGCGGTCGATACCGCTCCGCTAAATCGACAAAGCAACTCCTGCCTCCGCTCTCCCCACAAAGAATCGAATTTCTTAGCAGAAGCACGATTTTTTGCGGGGCCCCCAGAAGTATGGTAAATGATTAAATCGTACATCTCTTTATGCCCCGAACATCATCCAAATCAGTGAAACCTCACCCCAACCCTCTCCACGGGGAGAGGGAAATCAAAGTGGAGAAAGAAAAATGGTGGAAGAGCCTCAGACGCTTCTTCCTCGACCGCCGTACACAGATGGTCTTAGGACTTATCCTGCTCGGCTTGGCCGTAGTGGCATTGCTGGCGTATGTGAGCTATCTGTTCACAGGTACGGCCGACCAGTCCGTGCTCGCCATGGATCATGCCGAACGTGTGGCGAAAAGGCTGGAGGTGAGGAATATACTGGGTCTTCCCGGTGCCCATCTGTCGCAGTTCATGATAGACGGCAGTTTCGGATTGGTGAGTATCCTGCTGGTGTTCATGGTCGCAGTCTATGGCTTGCGGCTGATGCATGTGCTGAAGGATATTCATGCCGTCAAGATGTTCTGCGGCGGGGCGTTCTGGGTGTTATGGGGCTCTCTGTTGTTAGGATTTGCGCAGCAGATGACCCATCTGGGCTCCTTCCGTTGGGGAGGTGCCTTCGGCTATAGTGCCGCGGCGTGGTTGCTGAGTTATATTCAGATAGCAGGAATCAGTATCTTGCTGGCACTCACACTGGTGATATTCCTGATAGTAACCGACCCGAACTTCATTCCGCACTGCAAGGCTCTGGCAGCGTGGTTCAGGAAACTGTTCACACGCAAGCCCAAACCTGCCACGGAGCCTGCCGAAATGACGCTTGACCTGCCTGTTGACGAACCTTCCGACCTGTCCGACGTGTCCGACGTGTCCGACCTGTCCGACGAAATTACGTTCACTATCGAGACCCCGGATGCTCCGGAACCTCAGGACTCCGGCAATGCGGAACCTCAGGACTCCGTCAATCAGGAACCCCGGGAATCCGGCAATCAGGAAACCCGGATAGAGCAACCCGAACCCGCCCCCTCCCCGGATTTGGACATCCAGGAGGTCAACGAAGACGAACTCTACGACAAGGACCCCGACAAACTCCTGGAGAAACTCGGACCCTACGACCCGCGCAAGGACCTGGAGTTCTACAAGTTCCCCTCGCTCAATCTCCTCAAGGTCTATGACAACGAGGCGGCACCGGTCATCAACGAAAGCGAGCAGCGAGCCAACGGCGCGCGTATTGTGACCACCCTCCGCAATTATGGCATAGAAATTGACAGCATCAAAGCAACCGTCGGGCCGACGGTGACGCTCTACGAAATAGTGCCCAAAGCCGGTGTCCGCGTGGCGAAGATTCAGGCGCTGGAGAACGATATCATGCTTTCGCTGAGTGCTACGGGCATCCGTATCATCGCCCCTATGCCCGGCAAGGGAACCATCGGTATCGAGGTGCCGAACGAGAAACCGCAGGTCGTTTCCATGCACTCCGTCATCGCCTCCAAACGCTTCCAGGAGGAGCAGAAGATGCGGCTGCCGATCGCTTATGGCCGTACCATCACCAACGAGGTCTTTATGTTCGACCTCGCCAAGACACCCCACTTGCTCGTAGCCGGTGCTACGGGAACAGGTAAGTCCGTCGCCATCAACGCCATCATCACTTCGCTCCTCTACAAGAAACACCCGGCGGAGCTCAAACTCGTCATGGTGGACCCGAAGATGGTCGAGTTCGCGCCCTACAAACCGCTCATCAGGCATTTCCTCGCGGCACAGCCCGACACCGATCCCGAGCAAGTGGTCATCACCGACTGCGACAAGGTCATCAACACCCTCAACTCGCTCGTCATCGAGATGGAAAACCGCTACAAACTGCTCATGGACGCCGGCGTGCGTAACCTCGAGGACTACAACGACAAGTTCGTACGCCGCCGCCTCAACCCCAACAAACTCGTGGCGGACAGCCTGCACCACCAGTACCTGCCCTATATCGTCATCATCATCGATGAGTACGGAGATTTCATCATGCAGGCGGGCAAGCAGGTGGAGACGCCTATCGCCCGTATCACCCAGAAAGCACGCGCCGTCGGCATGCACATGATTCTCGCTACCCAGCGTCCGTCTGTCAATATCGTCACCGGTGTCATCAAGGCGAATATCCCTACCCGTATAGCCCTGCGCACGCAGTCCGTCATCGACTCGCGCACCGTGCTTGACGCCAAGGGAGCGGAGCAGCTTATCGGACGAGGCGACAGTCTCTATGCCGGCAACGCCTCCGTCACACGTATCCAGTGCGCCTTCGTGGACACACCCGAAGTGGACGAGATTGTCAAACATATCTCCAAGCAGCAGCGTTACACCGAGCCCTACCAACTGCCTGAGTATATAGGCGAAGGCGGCGAAGGAGAAGCACTCGCACCGGGCAGCGTGGACATGAAACGCCTTGACCCGATGTTCGCCGATGTGGCGCGTTATGTGGTCACCAAGCAGGAGGGCTCCACCTCACGCCTCCAGCGTGCTTTCGAGATAGGCTACAACCGTGCAGGCAAACTGTCCGACCAGCTCGAAGCCGCAGGTGTCGTCGGACCCAACAAAGGACCCAAAGGACGTGACGTCCTCATCCAGGACCTCTCCGCCCTCGACCAACTGCTCGAAGAGCTCGGCGTAAGATAGCCTGCTTTGGGGTTGTAAGGTAGCCAAATCAGACTGGCGAGACACTAACGAGAGAGAATCGAGTCGGGAGCAAACAGGGGGCAAGCAGAGGGCAACTCGGAAGCAACTCGCTAATGAATTACCAACCAACGACCAACAACCTGTTCAACCCTCGGCATGCATGCCGAGCTCAATGTTTAACCCTCGGCATACATGCCGAGCTCAATGTTTAACCCTCGGCACATTTGCCGAGCCCAACAATCAACCAATGACCAATTTACTAATCATACTATCCATCCTTTCCTCCTTCTTCGCTACCTTGGAGCAGAAGACTTTAAAATCGGACTTCACCGTCACGGTAACCGAAGAGGTGAACGCACCGTTGAACTATCCGGGCTCCATCACTATTCACGGGCGGCAGTTCCTGCTCTCTGCCTTCGATATCAAGGCTGCTTACGACGGCAAAACCCTGTATATGTACTCTGCTCAGACGGACGAACTCACGCTCTCCAACCCCACCGAGCAGGAGTTGTACGAGGCCAACCCATTCCTCTTCGCAAAAGCCCTTGTGTCGGTTTGTGACGTGACGGAGAAACCCTCCGCCGACGGACAGCAGACCGTCGTGACGCTGACGCCTAAAGATCCGAGTACAGGCATCAGCCGCTTTGTGCTGAAAGTAAGGAACAGCGATCTGATGCCCCTGTCGGTGGAGATCAAAGAGGGTAAGAAAACATCGACCCTGAAGATGAAAGAGCCGAAGTTCGTAGGAAGCCTTCAGCCGTCAGCTTTCAGCATTCAGGCCGATAAAAATACGTATGTAAACGACATGCGTTTCTAAATAACGAAATGACAAAATAACCAAATAAATGACCAAATGGTAAATGAACAAATGGTAAATAAAGTAAAATGCTTGATCATCGGCAGCGGCCCAGCGGGTTACACGGCTGCCATCTATGCATCCCGTGCCAACTTGGCACCTGTGCTCATCGAAGGACCGCAACTCGGCGGTCAGTTGACCACCACCACCGAGGTGGAGAATTTCCCCGGCTATCCCGACGGCGTGGAGCCCTTCCAGATGATGGATGACCTCCGCCGCCAGGCCGGACGTTTCGGTACCACGTTCGTCTCCGGCATAGTAACCAAAGTAAACTTCCAAACCACTTCAAACGCGGGCGAAGCTCGCAAACCTCACCAAGTCTGGGTGGAAGACACCGACCTCTACGAGGCCGACGCGGTCATCATCGCTACCGGCGCATCCGCCAAGTACCTCGGCATAGAGTCAGAGCGTACATACAAAGGACGAGGCGTTTCTGCCTGCGCTACCTGCGACGGATTCTTCTATCGCAAGAAAACCGTGGCCGTAGTGGGTGGGGGCGACACAGCCTGCGAGGAGGCGAACTACCTTGCCGGGCTCTGCGAGAAGGTCTATATGATTGTCCGCAAACCCTTCCTCCGTGCCTCCGACATCATGCAGCAGCGCGTACTCAACAACCCCAAGATTGAAGTCCTCTTTGAGCACAATACCCTTCAGCTTACCGGCGAAGGCAAGGTGGAAGGTGCCGACCTCATCTACCGCAAAGGAGAGCCGGACGAAGAAATCCGTCATATTGCTATCAACGGCTTCTTTCTGGCTATCGGACACCATCCCAACACCGAGCTCTTCAAGGAATACATAGCCCGCGACGCCGAAGGCTATATCATCACCCACGACAACAGCACACAATGCTACAAATATGAAAATGGTAAATGTCCAAATGAGAAAATAGACGGTGTCTTCGCCGCCGGCGACTGTGCCGACCCGCATTACCGACAGGCTGTCGTAGCTGCCGGCAGCGGTGCAAAAGCCGCTATCGAAGCCGACAAATATATCAAGAGTCTGTAAGGTTTTCGTAACCTTCCGAAAGTTTCGTTACAGGGAAACTGACACCGGCTTTTCATAGGAAAAACAAACGCTTGAAGCAGAGTAGGAGACTACTCTGTTTTTTTTGCGCGCAAAAAAAGGAAGGCTTCTGCGGAGGAATTTCAATTATTTTAGTTAACTTTGCAGCGCAATAATACCATAAAGACACTTCCTATGAAAAGGTTTCTCATGTCGGGCGGTTTTCTCTTTGCCTTTCTTTTTGCAGTGCACGCTGTCAGCGTAGTCTATACGCCGGATAATACTACGGTGTTCAAAAACCCCGAACGTGGCTTTACCGATGAGTTGAACGGAAAGGTCTCGGAGAGCAGTCCCTACCGGATCAAAAACCATATTGGCAGCACCTGGGGCGACAAGGATTGTATGACCATGCCCGTCGTGCTCTATAATCTCTACAATTACAAATCGAAAGACCTGCCGGAGGCCGTTCTCAATGGCTTTGACGAAGATATGCAGGTGCTCCGTGATATGGGACTCAAATGCGTCCTGCGTTTCGCCTATACCGAGCGTGAGAGCGACAAGGTCGATGCTACGCCCGAATGGGTGAAAAGGCATCTGGAGCAGCTGAAACCCCATCTGGATGCCAATGCGGATGTGATTTATGTGCTGGAGGCAGGTTTCGTGGGGGTGTGGGGAGAATGGTATTACTCCCAAAACTACGGCAACGAGACACAGCATGTGACAGCCAACCGGCGCAAAGTGATCGGATACCTGTTCGACAATGTGCCGGAGGACCGCTTCATACTCTTCCGTTACCCGATGATACAGCAGGAATACCTCAACGACCAGACACCGCTCTCCGCCTCCGAAGGCTTCAGCGGAACCGAGAAAGCACGTATGGGGTGCCACAACGATGCTTTCCTGCACAACTGGGGGAATATGGGCACCTACGCCAGCGACGACAAAAGCGATGATCCACTGATGCGCGAGTATGTGGCTGCGCAGTGCCTCTACACTCCCAACGGAGGCGAGACAAACATCGACGACGATGATGCGCTGGCGGAAAAACGCTATACTGATGCTCCGTCCGAAATGAGCAAGTACCACTGGTCCTTCTGCGGCTCCACCTACGCCACACCGGTCACCAGCCGCTGGCGCAGCAGCGGACTGTTCGATACACTCAATATTTATATGGGCTATCGCTACAACCTGTTGTCAGCCCTGTATAGCGACCAGGCGGCACCGGGTGGCAGGATGAACGTCACCGTCCGGATACGCAATGCCGGATATGCCCCTATCTACAACGAGCGCCCTCTCTATCTGGTACTCTCCAACGGCAATAAAACCTACAGCCTGCCGCTGAAGGCTGATCCGCGCAGGTGGTTGCCTAACGGGACAATCAGCTGGATCAACGAGCAGGTAGCCCTTCCGGCAGACATCCGGGAGGGAACGTATCACCTCTATCTGCACCTGCCGGACAAGTACGCTTCGATAGCTTCCGATCCACGTTATGCCGTACGTCTGGCGAACAAAGATGTGTGGGACAGCGCTACGGGATGGAATGATCTGGGAGCAACCGTAGTGGTCTCCAATACCGCTCCGGCTGACCCGGGAGCACTCCCGCAGGTGGACGGCATGCAGCCGGTGGAGGGAGAAACGCCTCCGCGGTTCGGCAAGGTCATGGAGAACGGAGTGGTGTATATCCTTACCCCGGACAACCGGAAATATACTGTAAATGGTCAAATGTTCAAATAAACGAAAAATGCTAAACGACAAAATGGTAAATACGATTGTCTTTGATATGGGCGGCGTAATCATCAATCTGAACGTGCCCCGGTGTGTGGAGAATTTCAAGCGTCTGATGGGCGAAGATAATGTCCGCAACGTGCTTGGCATCGATGATGAGGGCGAAGGCGTAGCGGCGGTCAGTGTGGCATCGCGCCAACTGATGCATGACTACGAGCACGGTGTCATTTCTACGGAGGAGTTTCTACATTCGTTGCTGGAGTACTGCCGGCCTGGAACGACGGTAGAGGATGTACGCGAGGCATGGATGAGCATGCTGGGCGAGTTGCCGCAAGAGCACCTGGATTATATTGCCGCCTTGCGTCAGGAGGGCTACAAGACCTATCTGCTCTCCAATTCCAACCAACTGCACTGGGACCCGATATACGAACGCTATCACCTCGACCGCTATTTCGACGGCGTTTTCGCATCGCAGCAGTTGCATATAGCCAAGCCTTCACGCGAGATGTTCGAATATGCCAACCAAGCCGTTTGCCGTTCTTCCGTCCGCCCTGAATCCATTATCTACGTGGACGATCTGGACAAGAACCGCGCTGCGGCTGAGCGCTATGCGGGATGGCAGACGTGCGCATCGATAGACGAACTGGTGCCGCGGATAGTACTGGATCATTTTGCCATACCCAACGAGGTGGAGGCCCCGCAACAGCTCAAGATAGGTTTTATCAATGATTCGTTTGTGGTCAAGGCCAAACATCCGGGAGAGAAATCCTATTTCCTGCAACGCATCAATCATCATATCTTCCGGAATGTGGAAGGCTTGCAGCAGAATATCAAGACTGTCACAGAGCATATCCGCCGCAAACTGGAGGCGGCAGGCGAGAGGGATATTGACCGCAAGGTGCTCGAACTGGTGCCAGCTACGGACGGCAGACTGTATTACCGCACCCCCACAGGCGATTATTGGCGGGTGTATGTGCTTATCGAGCATGCTACGTCGCAGGAGAAAGTGACTCCTCTCTCTGCCGAAATGACAGGCGAAGCGTTCGGGCGTTTCCAATGCCAACTGGCGGATCTGCCCTTCGACGCCCTGTGCGAATCGATCCCTAATTTCCATAACATGGAGTTCCGCCTGCAGCAACTGGACGAAGCACTGGCAGCCGACCCGGTAGGACGCAAGGACGCATGCGCGGATATCATCGCAGCGATTGACAGCCGCCGCGAGGAGATGTGTCTGGCGGAACGCCTGTTCCGCGAGGGCAAACTGACAAAGCATATCAATCATTGCGACACCAAGGTCAACAATGTCCTCTTCGATGAATCGGGCAAGCCTGTCTGTATCGTCGATCTGGATACCGTGATGCCGGGGTTCGTGCTGAGCGATTTCGGCGATTTCATGCGTACCGCCGCCAACACGGGTCTGGAGGATGACCCTGATCCGGACCGCATCCATGTGGATATGGAGATATTCGAGGCCTATACGCGCGGCTATCTCAGGGAAGCGTCCTTCCTGACGGATACGGAGAAAGAACTGCTGCCCTACGGATGCCGGTTGCTGAGTTACATGCAGGCCGTACGCTTCTTCACCGACTGGATCAACGGCGACACGTATTATAAAATACAGTATCCTGAGCATAATCTGGTGCGCACGCGCGCCCAGCTGCGCCTGCTGGAGGAGCAGGAGAAAGTGGCAGACCGCATGCAGCAAATCATTCGTAATTCTTAATTCGTAATCCCCAATGCTTCTTTCTATCGGCCAAGTGAACTGGCGTGACCGCTTCCCATATTGCCCCGAGACACGGGTGGAGGTGACCAACGACCATGAGTTTCTCTATCTGCATTTCTATGTCCGGGGCGCACAGCTGCGCGCCGTGACAACCGACGACCAGGGACCTGTCTGGGAGGATTCGTGTGTCGAGTTCTTCTGCCAGGTGCCGGGCGATAAGCACTATATGAATTTCGAGGCGAATTGTATAGGTGCCATGGTCGCCTCACGCCGTTTGGGCAGGACGGAAGAGGTCTCCCCTCTGACGGCAGACGAGATGGCACTCATCCGCCGTCGTTGTACCTGTCCGCGCGAGGCTGTCCCGGAGCAGGACGGACTGTTTGAATGGGAGGTGGAACTGGATATCCCGCTACGCCTGATATTCCGCGAGCACGCGCCTGTCTTCCCGCAGCTGCTGCGCGCCAATTTCTATAAATGCGGCGACAAAACCAAACTGCCTCATTTCGTGAGCTGGCAACCGGTACTTGTGCCCGATCCGGATTTCCACCGCCCCGAGTATTTCGGAGTGATCGTACTCGCATAAATCTTCGAAACATTGCGAAATAAGAAATATAACCCATTAAGATGCTGATAAACAGTAGTTTATTCCCCATTGTTTCGAAATATGTTTAAAAGCATATTAAATAATTAACAGGAGTTAAAAAACTTATAGTAACTTTGCAACGCAGTAATTCTAAAACTCAACAGCTATGAAAACTTCATTCACAATCAGCGAGATTCATCAGCAGCCGGCAATGTGGCGCAAGGAACATGAGGCGTTATTGGCTGCAAAGGAGGAGATCTGTGCGTTCATGCACAAGTACCTCACCCCCGATACGGACATCGTTCTGACCGGTGCCGGCACATCGGCATTCATCGGTGATGCCATTTGTCCGGTGATGCGAGGTATGTGGAGCAACGTACGCTCGGTGCCTACTACCGATCTGATTACCCACTCGGAGTACCTGCTGGATAAAGAGCGGCCGCTCCTGCTCATCAGTTTCGCACGGTCGGGCAACAGCCCTGAGAGTGTCGGAGCCGTGAATCGGGCTGACAAACTCTGCAAGAACGTGGCGCATATCTATATCACTTGCAACAGGAATGGCAAACTGGCGCAGCAGGCGGAAGGCAAGGACAACATCCTGCTCTTATTGCTGCCGGAGGAGACCGACGACAAGTCTCTGGCTATGACCAGCAGCTTCTCCACAATGCTGCTCACATGCCTGATGCTCGGCCATATTGATACATTGGAGCGGGACGCTGAGATGATAGAGAAAGCGGTGAAGAATGCCGAGGCGGTGATCACCCGCTATGAGTCCGGACTGCAGGAGATGGCCGCCCGGCCGTTCGAACGCGGGGTGTTCCTCGGCTCAGGAGCACTGAAAGGTATAGCCGAAGAGTGCCATCTGAAACTGCAGGAACTTACCGACGGTGCGGTGGTCTGCAAGTTCGATAGTTTCCTGGGCTTCCGTCACGGACCCAAAGCCGTGGTCAACAACAAATCCATGGTGGTTTATCTCATGACCGACGAGGAGCAGATTATGCGCTACGAGCGCGACCTGGTGCGCCAGGTGGATGCCAACAACCAACCCGTGGCGCAGATTATCGTCATCTCCGGCCGCGAACCCGGTATGCCGGATGTCAAGGCAGACCTCGTGGTGCAGATGCCATTCTGCAAGGCCGAGACGGATTTCTACGGCATCGTGCCTTATGTGCTGGTCGGACAGTTGCTCGGCTATTACGCTTCGCTGGCGCATAACCTCAATCCCGACGCACCATCCGTGAGCGGCAATATCCACCGCGTCGTAGAAGGTGTGACGATTTATGAATAATCGGAATTTATCGGAGTACTATTAAAACAAAACAGATATGGCGATTATGAAAAACAAAATCCTTTTTGTGGCGATGTTTTTCGTCGCAAGCATGTTTTCAAGTCAACTTTATGCACAGTTGAAAATAGCGGAGAATGGTAATGTGGGTATCAAGACAGGTAATTATGTACCACAATCCAATTTAACCATCGGGGCAACTACAGGATTATCTTCTGCAAAATTATATGTGTATGATTCTGGTGTCGGTCTCTCGCACCGATATGGTATATATTCCTCTTTTAATTGTGGAAATGGAGGAGGTAAATATGCTGTTTATGGCTATTGTACAGGTAGCGGAGGGAGTGTTGTTGGGGTAAAAGGAGAAGCAATGGTAGATTCAAACATCGGTGTTCCTACCTAACAATAAGATACAATGAAAAAACATCTTTTATTTGGGATAATTGCTTTAAGCATGATATTCGCTTCCTGTAATTCAGGTCAGAATGAATCTGGGACGGATGATCATACACCCTTTGATATGTGGATGAATGTGGTAAAATTCACTTCTCCTGAGTATTTGAACTATGTAGTGGTAGAGAAAGATTATTGGGGAGACGAAGAACATTTGTGTAAAATTCGCTTTAATGGCAGAACTTGTGAAGAATTATATATTGGTTCCTCTCCATACATCGCACTTTCTGATGACTATTATATTATTGACTGGAAATGGGGGGATTTTATTTATCCTGCGACAAATTTTCTCATTGATGTAAAATGGTCAGAGGTAGAGGCAAGACAACAAAAGTGGGAATATCCATCTATATATGTCACTTCTCATCTTGTCAAAGAGTGGGGAACTGTTCTCTATAAATTGATTGATACGTATTTAAATATTCTATCTGCACAAAGTAGTGATTACATCATGCCTCAGTGGACTGTGGATGGATTCGGTCCTAAAACATTAAAAGGAATGACAGAATTCGAGGTAGCGGAATATATGACAAAAGTGGGTTATCAAGACAGCCTGCAAGAAGTATATGCAAAGCGTCTTTCACAAATAATCCAAGAAGGAGAGTTGAGTAAAGTGTGTATGTATAACCACAAAGAGTGATTGTCTAATTTCTATTGCTATGAAGACTTTTACTATCACTGGACAAAAAATAGAATAATATATCAATGTAAGAAGCGACAAAATGAAACGAGAGATAAATAATTAACAAACATTAAAACGAAACGCATATGGCAAAAACAGAAAATATCCTCCGCGTGATGGAGGAACGTAAAAAAGCAACGGGAGTTCCGATGACGCTTTTTGCAGCATGCCCGAACTCCTTGTCTGTAATCAAGGCATCGTTCCGCGCAGCGAAACGTAATAACTCGCCTATCTATTTCGCTACTACCCTCAATCAGGTGGACTGCGACGGAGGCTACACCGGCATGACGCAGGAGGAGTTCACCAAAATCCTCGCCCGCGAAGCCGCTGCTGTCCACTACACCGGTCCCTACGTAGTGGCTATCGACCACGGCGGACCCTGGCTCAAGGACAAACAGTCCATCGAACGCTGGGACACCGACCGCGCCATGAACGGCGTGAAGAAGAGCTACGAGGCGGCTATCCTGGCAGGCTACGACCTCATCCACGTGGACCCGACGGTGGATATTTTCCTGCCCAAGGGCGAGATTATCGACATCCATGTCGTTGTCAAACGCACCGTCGAACTCATCAAGCATGCCGAGGATTTCCGCAAAGCGCATGGCATCGCTCCTATTTCCTATGAGGTAGGTACCGAGGAGGTGCACGGCGGTCTGGCGGACGAGAAGACGTTCGACACGTTCCTCGAGGGCCTCAAAGCCGGGTTGCACGAGGTAGGGCTGGACGACATATGGCCGTGCTTCATCGTGGGCAAAGTGGGCACCGACCTTCATACTACTTTCTTTGATGCCGAGGTGGCACGCAACCTCACAGCCAAGGTGCGTCCATACGGCAGTTATATCAAGGGCCACTACTCCGACGACGTGGACAACCCCGAGGATTACCCGAAGGCAGGCATGGGCGCCGCTAATGTCGGTCCTGAGTTCACCATGAACGAGTATGAGGCACTCGCTGAACTGGAGGAGGAAGAGAAGAAACAGTTCGCTGCAGGCAAGGTGGCGCAACTGAGCCACATGACCGACGTCCTCTGGAAACTCGTCTATGAGTCCGGTCGATGGAAGAAATGGCTGCACGGAGACGAGGTGGGCAAAGACCTCAAGGACTGCACTCCCGACCGCCAGTTGTGGCTCGTGATGACAGGCTGCCGGTACATCTGGCAGAAACCCGAGGCGCTCGTGGCACGCCAGACACTCTACGACAACCTCGGGCGGCTGGGTATCCATGCCGAGGAAGTGGTGCTCATGCGTATCGAGCACAACATGGACAAGTACTACAACGCATTCAATATTGTGAATCTGAACGATTACCTGAAATGAGAAATCGCTGCTACATCTTCGCGCTCGCGCTCGCGTCTATATTGGTAATGGGCGCGTGCGGATGCGAGAGCAGGAATTCCCGGCCGGATCCCGATCCGGTAGAGCAGCCTGACCTCTCGCTGGTGAAGGCTACGGTGCCTGTCACGGACAACTGGGTATGGTCAGGCAAACCGCAAATCACCCTCCATCTTGACAACCCCAATGCGGCGGCGGTCAAAGTGGAGGCGGAGATACGCATCTCTACCGACAGCAAGAAAGCGGTCACTACCATCACCGACTCGCTGGAGATGGCGGGCAACAGTGAAAAAGATTTCGTCATCACGACCACCGACAACCTGACGCCCGGCTTCTACCGCGCCGTCTGCTTTGTCAACAGCAAGAACGCCAAATCGTTCATCTTCGGCATAGACCCCTTCCAAATCGTCTCTCCTCCGGACCAACAGCCGGATTTCGATGCGTTCTGGCAGGCTGCCAAGGATCAGCTGGCTGCGGTGAATATGGCTCCGCAACTCATTGAGATTGAGTCCCATAGTTCCTCAACCCGCAAGGTCTATCTGGTGGAGTTCTACTCCGTGCCCGACGGCCTGACGGGCGAGCCGGTCAAGATACGCGGCTATTACTGCGAGCCGCAGGACGGACAGCCGCACCCGGTGATCTTCCATTTCTACGGCTACGACACAGCCGGCAGCACGGCTAAATGCGAATGTCCGTCAGGAGGCTCGTCGCAGTACGCCGAGTTCTATCTCTCCCACCGCGGACAGTACCTCAACAACCGTCCTGCCTCGACAGGCAACCCGGGCGTGACCGAGGATTGTTTCAATATTTACAACTCCGACTGGTTCGCTTATCATTTCGGCGACAAGGACAGCTATTACTACCGCGGAGCGTTCATGGATGTGGTGCAGGCGGTGCGTTTCATGGCAACCCGCCCCACCAGCGACATGACCCGTCTCTTTGCCGAGGGCTCCTCGCAGGGCGGCGCACTCTCCTATGCCGCCGCGGCACTGAGCGATTATCCGTTTGCGGCGATAGCGGCCAACGTAGCCTTTCTGGGCGACTATGCGGACGCTTGGGAAATAGGTGGCCTGGCAGTTGAGATATCCAAACGCTGCAAAGGCTCGATGAGTACAGAAGAGATGCTTGCTTTCCTCTCCTATTTCGATATCAAGAATCTGGCTGCGCGCATCTCCTGCCCGGTGATGGCGAGCAGCGGATTGCAGGACAATGTCTGCCCGCCCAGAACGAACGTGGTGCCTTTCAACAACCTCGCTACGCCGGAGGCGGACAAGAAATATATCTTCGGACCCGAGATGGAACACGACTACCCCAAAGGATGGAGCCCCGTAGCCTTCTTCAAAAATTACCAATAACCATTAACCATTATAAACCATGAAACCCTTTGATATTATCGCCTTGGGCGAACTCAACGTAGATTTGATACTCAATCAGATAGAGGGACAACCCGAAGTGGGCAAGGAGAAGTTTGCCAAACAGATGACCTTGACGCTGGGCAGTTCTACCGCTATCTTCGCCGCCAATGCAGCCGCACTGGGTGCCAGAGTGGCTTTCTGCGGCATGATCGGCAACGACAGTTTCGGCGATCTGGTCGAGACCAGCCTGCGTGCGAAAGGTGTGGACACACGCTATCTTATCCGTCAGGACAAGTATGCCACCGGTGCCACCATCTGTATGAGTTACGACGAGGACCGTGCCAACCTGACCTATCAGGGAGCTATGGACCATATGTCGCTTGCTGACATCAATCCGGAGGTCTTCACGCAGGCGAAACATATCCATATCTCCTCTATCTTCATGCAATCCGGCGTGAAAAATGACTTGCTGAAGATTCTCGAACTCTGCAAAGCCAACGGAGTGACCACATCGCTGGACACCCAGTGGGATCCCGTGGAGCAATGGGATCTGGATTACCAAACTGTACTGCCCCTGCTCACGGTCTTCATGCCTAACGAAACCGAACTCAAGTTCCTGACGCAGACCACCAAACTCGATGAGGCTATCGAGAAAATCCGGCCTTACACCAACGCGGCGGTCATCAAATGCGGCAGCCGCGGCAGTCTGCTCATGCGCCGGGGCAAGACGGACCGTATCCAGAAAGCTTTGCTCAACAGGAACGTGGTGGACTGCATCGGAGCCGGCGATTCCTTCAACTCCGGTTTCATCACCCGTCTGGCGGCCGGCGACCCGCTGGAAATCTGCCAGCAGTACGGCAACATGACCGGAGCGGTCAACACCACCGCCGCAGGTGGCACCACTGCCTTCACCTCGCGCGAAGATGTCGAGCGCATCGGACGAGAGCGCTTCGGCTGGTCCTAAAATCCCATAACTCCGAAAATCCGGAACTCCATATGAAACGCCTCCTTCACATAGTATTGTTCGTAGCTGCCGTGCTTCATGCCACGGCGGCTACGTGGTACGTCCGTCCCGACGGATTAGACGGCGATGACGGAAAGAGCTGGCAGACTGCACAGGCTACCATCCGCCTCGGCATCGACAACTGCCGTGCCGGTGATACACTCTTGGTCGCGGAAGGGGTGTACTATGAGGGCATTGTGTTGAAAGACGGCGTGACACTCATCGGAGTGGGAGAGGTCATCCTGGACGGCACGGGACTGGGTACGCGCCTCATCTCCTGTGACGCGGACTGCCGGTTCCCCACACGCGTACAGAATATTATCCTGCAGAACGCCCGCCACACACAACGGGGCGGGGCGGCATGGCTCAGGGGCAAGGTGATCATGCGCCACTGCGTCATACGCGGCTGTAGCGGCGTGCAGTGCGGAGGAGTGCTCATCAAGGGTGAACTGCCCGAGGCTTCGGCACTCGGCGCACAACTCGAGGATTGTCTGGTTCATAACTGCTCTGCTACAGGCCATGACTGGCCAGACGCCGGCGGAGTGGCGAACTTCGACGGCATACTCACCCGTTGTACTGTCGCCAACTGCTATGGCGACCGCTATGGCGGCATCCATTCCGAGAGCTCGGTCTATGACTGCACTCTCTGGGGCAACCGCTCCGAGTACGGATTTGTCGATCCCGCCAATTATATCTCCGACGAGAGCACGTCCGGCATGAGCCGTGCCGACGAAGGCTTCGAAGAGCATTTCTTCTCACGTCCTTGGCTCGCTGCCGACAATCAGGCATCTGACGGGCCGCATTTCCGTGACCCTGCTACCTTCGCGGGCGTGCCCCTCACGGATGCCGAAGAAGCTATCATGCTCGCCGCGGACTATACCGTCGGCGCACCTGTGCATCATATCGCATCCATGGCACCGGCTTCGCCCCGCAACTACGCCCCGCAGCACATCCGCACTTTCCCCTGCGTCATACGCGTGGGTGGGGTGGACTACAGCTCCGGGGATTACACAGTGCCTTCCTTCATCGCCTTCCTCTGTGACAGCACCGCACCCCTGCGGCCCAAAGAGGACCCTTACTGCGTGGTGGCAACCATCAATGGCGACCCGCGCACACAGATGGCGTTCTGCTGGTTCACCAACGAAGGAGTAACCGACGGCACCGTTGAACTGATCCCGACGGGGGCAGACCTGCGACAGTCAACCGACGGTGAAGGACTACGACAGTATGCCGACGCTACCCCGACGACTACCCTCCCGCTCCATTATGCCATCTCTACTTCCAGCCTCCTGACCAAAGCCGGACTGGACAAACATACCGCTTTCCGCTACGTGAGTCACAAGGCGGTACTTACCGGCCTGCAGCCCGGAACGGAATATACGTATAGAGTGGGCTTCGACGGACATTGGAGCGAGCCGCACCATTTCCGCACGGCCGCTGACAACGAGCAGGCGTTCTCCTTCGTCTATATGACCGACAGCCACCTCCAGAACCGCGAATATATCGATGCCGCACGTCTCTGTGCCGAAGCGGTAGCGAGAAACGAGAAGGATGCACGCTTCTGCGTCTTCCCGGGCGATTTTGTCGATACCGGTACTGCCAACAACTCCGAATGGGAGTGGGAACGCTGGTTCGAGGAGGCTTTGCAACCTGTCCTCCGCCGCATGCCTCTCGTGCCTACCGACGGCAATCACGACGACAGTCCGCTCCTGAACTATACCTACCATTTCAATACCGACACCTCTTTTAACGCATCTGCGCACGTGCGTCCGCAGTTCGCGGGTATCAACTATAGCTTCACCTACGGAGACCTGCAGCTGATTGTCTTCTCCATGCAGGATTTCTGGCGCGGCGAATATGATTATCAAACCTTGACGTCTCAATATCTGGAGCAGGACCTGGGCGCATGGATGCGCCGTCAGGCCGCTCAGGCTCCGCAGGCACGCTGGCGCGTCGGGCTGGTGCACAAGAATCTCTTCTCAGGCTCCGACCACCAGCGCGACCGAGAGACACCGCTGCTCCGCGCTACGATGCTGCCGGTCATCAAAGACTGCCGCATGGACCTTGTACTGCAGGGACACGACCATTGCTACGAACTCATCGGACCCGTGGACAGCACCCTCTATTTCATCGGAGCCACCTGCGGCGCCAAACGCTATACTCCGCTCACACGCGGGGAGATGGAGGCTACGAAACATATCCACCGTGTGGAGAACTATTTCGACCTCTTCCAGCAGCCGTTCGCCCAGCCCGGTGCACCCTCCTACACACGCGTCACCGTCTGTCACGACCGACTCCTGCTGGATACCTACAAAGTCCTGCCTGACGGCACCACCGAACTATTCAACACCGTAACTTTAAACAAATAGATACTATGTCTCTCTTCAACCATCGACTGTTGACTATCAACTCTCTTCCCTTCCCCTTCAGGGGGCTGGGAGGCCTGAGGGTCGGGGTGGGGTTTATATCCGCTCTGCTGCTCCTTTCCTGCAACCCGGACAACCCTGTCACTCCGCCTGAGCCGGAGGAACCGCAGGATACCGTTCCTGCCGAACTGACCAAGTGGGAGATTTTGGATACCACGTACACCGTGCGCGATTATACCGTGCCGAGCCATACGGCGTTCAAGATAGCTCTGACCGCCTGTGCCGCTGACTCCTCCGAGGCGAACAAAACAGCCTTGGATGAGGCAATCAAGGCGCTGGTGCCCAAGACCGAACCTTACTGCATGGTGGCAACCATCAACGGCGATCCGCACACCCGTATGGGCTTCTGCTGGTTCACCAACGACAGCATCTTTGACGGTGAGGTGCAGATCATCGCCAAAAAGGATGCCACGGAGGAGGATTTCAAGGGTGGAGGTGTGATAACCGTGCCCTCCGTGCCTACTACTACCAAGGCGCTGCGTTATACCGGCATCGCATCGTATATAGTCAAGAATGCCGGTATGGGGGCGGGCACACGGTACAGGTATATCAGCCACAAGGCGCTGGCGGAGAACCTCACGCCCGGCACCTACTACTGCTGGCGTGCGGGATGCGAAGGACACTGGAGTCCTGTCGCGCAGTTCCGCACAGAGGATGCCGCGCAGGGCGAGTTCTCATTCCTTGTGATGAGCGACAGCCATATTATGAACCGGACCTATATCAACGAAGCACGCCGTTGCGCACTGGCTGCTGTCAAGACGGTGCCCGAAGCACGCTTCTGCTGCTTCCCCGGAGATTTTGTGGAGGACGGTACGGTTGCCAACTCCGAATGGGAGTGGGAGCGCTGGTTCGAGGAGGCGATGGAGCCGGTTATCAAGGCGATGCCTATTGTGCCTACCGACGGCAACCACGACGACAGCCCGAACTTCAACTATACCTACCATTTCAATACCGACAACTCTTTCAATGAGTTGACAACCAAACCGCAGTTCGAGGGGATCACCTATTCGTTCGTCTATGGCGATGCGCTCTTCCTTGTTTTCTCCATGCAGGATTTCTGGCGCTTGGAATATAGTTATGTGGACTGGAACTCGGCCTACTTGACCGACTATCTGGGGTATTGGTTCCGCAGGGAGACAATGAACCGTCCCGGTACCAGGTACCGTATCTCGCTGGCGCATTTCAACCTCTTCTCCGGTTCCGACCACTCCACCGACGAAGAGCCGCCTCTCTTCCGTGCATGTATGTTGCCCACCTTCAAGGCCTGCGAGATCGACGTGGCGCTGCAGGGACACGATCATACCTACGAGGTCATCGGCCCGGTGGACCCCGACAGCCTCACGCCTATCCTCTCCGCTATCTCCGACCGCGAGGAGGTGTCTATTGACAAGAATAAGAACATGACAGGCTACAAAGGCGGTACGTATTGCACCGACGAGGGTTCCTTCTATTTCATCGGCGCCACCTGCGGACGCAAGCGTTATTATCCGCATAGCCGTGAGCGTATGGAGAACGACTATACCGAAGATCCCGCTTTGCTCAAGGACAACAAACACCACAACGTGAAGAACTATTTCGACCTCTTCACCGGCATGTTCGGACAGCCCGAGGCTCCGTGTTTCACCAAGGTGACGGTCAAGGATGACTGCATCGAACTCAACTCCTACACGGCGGATGATGACAGGGGGAATGTCTCGCTCATCAACACCATGCGTATCGTCCGCACCAAGCCACACACAGTCCCCGTATTGAATTAATTCTTAGCCCGAGGGCACGATTATTTCATAATTCATAATTTCTAATTCATCTAACCATGAAACGACATTTACTTCTTTGGACGCTCTGCACAGCGGTGCTGTGCGCGTCAGCAAGCAACCGTTACGTCACACCGAATGGTGATGCGGGTAATGATGGCAAGTCATGGGCTGCTCCGCAAGCAGATATTCAGAATGCGATGTGGAGCATAGGTCCGAATGACACCTTGTTCATAGCAGAGGGAGTGTATAACCAAGCGTTCAGCATCAACGACGGTGCAACCGTGATGGGCGGTTACAATGCCGAGACAGGGGAGCGCGATATATCACTCTACGAGACGATTATTGACGGTACGGATAAGGGCAAGTGGATAATCGTAAAGTACGATAATGCGCCTGATAATCATACGGTTATTGACGGTTTGACCTTACGCAACGCCAATCATAGCAACGAGGGCGGTGCTGTGTTCCTGCGCGGAAACATGGAGATTCGCAACTGCCGCATCAGTGACTGCCATGGTTCGAATGGCGGTGGCATACATGTAGAGCAGGGTAGTGCAACCGTGCAGGCTGTGATCAGCAATTGTATTATCGAGTTCTGTTCGGCAACCAGTTCCGGTGGTGCGATCAATAACAAGGGCGGATTGATTGAGAATTGTATTATCCGCGGTTGCGAAGGCAAGTACGGTGCCATCCGCAACGAGGCGAATGGTATAGTCCGCAACTGTGTGTTGTACAACAACTCCGCATCCGTAAGCGGTTGGCCCAACAGCGGCGGTATATACAACAAAGGTGAGGTGATCAACTGTACGTTGTGCAACAACTGGGGTTCACAATATGCCGGTATCCATTCCGAAGGGAATGTATATAATACCGTATTATGGGGCAACAAGGCAGAGGAAGGTTTTGGTGATCCTGTGAACTATATAGCAGGCAGTGCATCGGTAAAGAACGTAGCCGATCAAGGTTTTGGTCATGATGCCGGTTTCCTGAGCAAGACCTTGGCCGCAGACAACAATGCAGCCGATGGTCCCAACTTCCGCAACCCGACGAACTTTGCAGGTGCTCCGACGACAGCGGGAGAGCGTGCGGCCATTGAGAATGCCGACTTCTCGCTGACCGATGCTTCGGTGGCGTTGATTGACAAGGCGGATGCCAGTCTGGCTCCGGCTACCGACATTGACGGTGTAACACGACCCAAGGGCGCAGGTAGTGATATAGGCGCATACGAATATGACCCGGAGGCTGTGGTGATAGCTGTTACGGGTGTAAAGATTGCGCAGGATAGCATAGAGGTTATTCAGGGGGAGTCAGGAACCTTGAATGTGATTATAGAGCCGGCCAATGCGAATAACAAACGTGTGACATGGTCGATAGATGATCCTGCGATTGCCACTATTCACAACGGTGCTGTAACGGGTGTGGCTGTGGGCGAGACTATGGCGAGAGTAGAGACGCAGGACGGCGGATATACGGCGTCGGCAAGGGTGATAGTAGTGCCCATACCGCCCAAGTATTATCCCCAAGAGGTGCTGGCGGCGGATGAGTTGTACAAGATAGAGGATTATACTATTCCTTCGTTCATCCCGTTCCTTGTCGCCAAAGAGGCAGCACGTATTGATAGTGCTACGGCAACAGCAGAGGAGATAGAGTCGATAGCAGGTAAGATACAGGTGATGAACGCTGCTATCAGCGAACTGCAGCCCAAGGAAGAGCCGTATAATATGGTAGCGAACTTCAACGGTAATCCGCAGACCCGTATGGGTTTTGCATGGTTCACGAATGAGGGTGTGACGGAAGGTATGGTACAACTGATAGCCAAGGCTGATGCTACCGCCGGGGACTTTGATGCCGGCACAGATGTGATAACGATTCAAGCCGCTCCCACCACGACTCCCCAACTCAACTATGCCGTATCGACATCCGGTATAGCCAAGGCGACAGGGTTGAAGTCAACGACTAAGTTTACATATGTCAGCCACAAGGCACTGGCAGAGGATCTTGCTTCCGGTACAACGTACTCATGGCGTGTGGGGTACGAAGGCCACTGGAGCGACATCGCGCAGTTCCGCACCAAGGATGCCGAGCAAGGCGAATACTCCTTCATCTACATGTCCGACAGCCATATACAGGATGCCGAATATGTGGACCATGCCCGCTGGTGTGCTACGGCTGCTGTCAAGACGGTGCCCGAGGCACGGTTCTGCCTCTTCCCGGGTGACTTTGTAGAAACAGGAACGGAGCAGAACAGTGAATGGGAGTGGGAGCGTTGGTTTGAGGAGAGTATCCGTCCGGTGGTTATGCAGATGCCTATTGTGCCTACCGACGGCAACCACGATGACAGCCCGCTGCTCAACTACGACTACCATTTCAATACTCCTGTTGATTTTGCGATGTCCGTACCGGCTGAGTATAGACCGCAGTTCCATGGTATCACCTATAGTTTTGTCTATGGCGATGTGCTCTTTCTGGTTTACTCGCTCCAGGACTGGTGGCGCTCGTCCAGCGGCGAAGCATCCATGAAATCGACCTATCTCAGTACGGATGTCAAGAACTGGTTCAAGGAGCAGATTGCGCTGTACCCCAACACCAAGTATCGCGTGACGCTTTCGCATAAGAACATCTTCTCCGGTTCAGGGCACTCTGTGGACGCTGAGACACCGCTGTTCCGCGAAATCATGCTGCCGATTATCAAGGAGTGCGAAATCGACCTGGCTATCCAGGGACACGACCACTGCTACGAGGTCATCGGACCGGTGGATCCCGACAGCCGCACGCTCATTGAAGGCTCTGTGACTGACACTACGCATGTGGAGATCAATACCAATACCAACATGACAGGAATCACCGGCGGTACATATACCACCGATGACGGTACACTCTATTTCATCGGCGCCACCTGCGGACGCAAGCGTTACTATCCGTATTCGCGTGACAAGATGGAGCAGAACTTCGACAAACATAAAGTGACGGATTACTTTGACCTTTTCTCCGGCATGTTCGGGCAACCGGGAAAACCCTCTTTCACGAAGTTCACCGTCAAAGACGATTGCATCGAAATCAACTCCTACACGGCGAACCAGGATGGCACATCCGACCTGCTCAATACCATGAGGGTCAAGCGGACACGTCCGCACTCCATGCCTGAAGGATATGAGAATGTCAGCGCAGAACAGAATGTGCGCGACGGCGGGAAGTTCATCCGCAACGGACAACTCTTCATCCGCAAGGACGGCCGTACATTCAACATACTCGGCCAATCCGTTAACCAATAAATCAACTATTTATTAACTAATTAAATCTAATGATTGTATGAAGAAATTTTTATCAATCTTCGCTGCAATGCTATTTGCCGCGAACATGGTGGCAGAGCCTGTCGTGCTGCCAGCAGTACTGGACGTTACTAACGTCAGTTTCCGCTCCGAAGGATTGCCGGACTTCGTAATTGAAGAAGGACAGGAGTATGCGGGAACATATTTCGACATGGGTGCTCATGACAGTTCCAACGACACCCTTCTATATGCTGAGTGGGATGTAACAATCCAACCGATTAAGTACAATATCGCTGTGGATGTGTATAACACCAACAGCTGGCGTGTACAACTCTATCTCCTCAACCAGGCTGGTGATACGCTTAAGGATCTGCGTTACAAAGGTTCATCCGGTCAAAAAGGTCAATTTGCTATCGGTGCTTTGGACTTGAGAGACTTGGAGGCTGGCGACTACAAGGTGCAAGCACGTGCTGCTACTGCTTGGTCGGCTATGAAACTCAAAGATGTAATCTTCGAGGCTGACTATCAGGGCGTTTCGGTTGCATTGCCGGGCACACTGCTTCCTGCTTATGCTGAGTTGTCTTCCGGTGCTTCGATTGCTAACAACGCCATCGCTTTCGCACCGGGTACGGCTCCGGACGAATATGCTACCTGGAACGTAAGCTTTGCGAAAGCTGGTGACTACAATGTTTCTATTGACATGACTGCTTCTAATGGTCACACCTATGGCGTTGCCCTCCTCTCTGCTGATGGAGCATCTGAAATTGATGCAGTAGCAGAAGCTCAGGCTTGGGATACAGGCGTCAAAGAACTGGGTGCTATCGCTGTACCTGTTGCCGGCGACTATAAGGTGAAACTCACCAACGCAACAAAATGGTCAGAAGCAGTGCTCAATAGTATTACTTTTGCTGCTCCTGCCGAGGTTGTTTATTACCTCGTTGGTTCGATGAACGGATGGACCGCTTCCGACTCCTATGCGTTTGAAGCAAATCCGGAGGCTGAAGGCGAGTATATGATTACTGCTGACCTCGCTGAGGGTGATGAGTTCAAAGTGAAAAGCTCTGAGGATGCATGGTATCCCGATGGTGTGGACAACAACTATACCGTTGATGCAGCGCACGCAGGCACGGCTAAGAAAATCTACTTCCGTCCGGACGGTCAAGGCGGCAACGATTGGCACGAAGGTGTCCTTTTCGTAGAAGAGAACGAGGAGCCGGAACCGGTTGAAGGGCCTGTAGTGGTTTACAACTGGGCGAAGGTTGAGGCTGAACAAGTAGGTACTACTATCCTGGGTACTTCCAGTGTAGAAATCTCCACCGTGAAAATCCACGAGAATAAGGATGTCGTAGATGCTATCAAATTCAGTAGTTCGTATAAATATGAAGATGGCAAATACATTGTAATCAAGCCGGCGGAAGGAGCGTTCAAAGAAGGTGACAAACTCCATGTAGCTGCTGTGTACAGCAACGACGCTGTTAAAAGAGCTCAGGTAGATATCTATGCTGCTGACACCCAGACACGTCTTTTCCTTTCGGATTCTGCTTTAACTATTAACGGTAAAACCAATGCGGCAGACCCGATTGAGCAAATCTATACTTTGGAGGCAGACCAAGATTCAATCTTTATCGGACGTAATGGTGGTACAGCATTGTTTATCACCCTTCTCAAAGTTGTTCGCGGTGAGGAAGAAGAGCAACCCGAGGAGACCAAGTATTACCTCAAGAACAACTGGGATGCCGGTATCGACTGGACTTGGAAAGAGATGACCAAGGAAGACGACCATTACATCCTTGACAGTGTTGTCTTCGGCGGGAATGGCGTTAATGTAAACACCGTTGAGTCGGACGTGGATGCAAAATGGTTCCCGATAGAGAATATCTATGCCTTCAACGAACTGCTGATAGAGCAAGAGCTGCATGCGAAAGATACTGTTCGCTTCATCTACACGCCGAGTCTTGATAGCCTCGAGGCACTCATTCTCGCTCATTACATCGAAGGTGAAACTATCGAGCACACCTACACCGTAGCCGGTGCACCGGCTGCTGTCTTCGGACAAGAGTGGAAACAAGACCTCGCAGACAACGACATGGTCGAGCAGGAGGACGGTACCTACAAATGGGAGAAGACCGAACTGACTCTCGCTGCAGGCAATATCCAATTCAAGGTTTGTGAAGACCATGCTTGGGCGGTTGCTTATCCTGCAAATAACTACGTCCTGCCTATTGCAGAGGCTGGTATATATACTGTCACTATCACCTTCGATCCCGAGAGTGAGGAGGTTGCCGCTAATGCAGAGAAGACAGGTTCCGCAGAGGTTGATCCTACCGTTTCTGTCAAAGGTTCCTGGGACAGCTGGGCAAGCGAGCTTGTATTTACTCTCGCCGAGGACAAGGCTTCTGCCACCCTGACTGTGGATGACATTGCTGTAGGTACGTATGAGTTCAAGGTAATCCTCAATGGAGGTGACTGGCGTTCCGACGCACATGTGTTCACACGTGAGGCTGCTTCCGCGGAAGGCATTACCGGTAATCTGGATAATATGAAGCTTGTAGCAGACGTTGAGGGCGAATATACCTTCACATGGACCTTTGCTACCAATGCGCTCTCTATCGTATTCCCGGAGGGTGTGCCTGTAGTACCCAGACTGGCTGACGGCTACTATCTGGTAGGTAGTTTTGCCGGCGAAGACTACTGGACCGTAGATGCTATCGACGAGAACTTCCTCTTTACCAGAAACGAGCAGGCTGAGGCAGAGGAATACACGATTGTCCTGACCTTGGCTGAGGGCGACAAGTTCAAAGCTGTCAAAGTGGAGAGCGATATTATCGCTGCATGGTATCCTGACGGCGAAGACAACGACTATGTCGTAGATGGCAAACATGCCGGTGAGAAGACTGTCTATTTCCGTCCTGTAGCTAACGAGGATTGGGGCGGCCACTTCTATGTAGAGCCTGACAGCGAAGAAGCGCTTGACCTGCTGAATGTAGAGGCCAAGGCTGTGAAGAGTCTGGAGAACGGCATCCTTGTCATCCGCAAGAACGGCAAGGCATACACCGTAACAGGCCTGGAAATCAAGTAACATCCCGCAATAGAGTGTGCTTCCGCTCCGGCGGAAGGCACTCTGTTGCTTACTTCCGGCATAAGGCAATCTCGTGAGTAAGACGTAAACGATATGCAAACAACACGTAAACGAGTCGGGTGCAAATCGGAGGCAAGTCGAGAGCAAGTCGGAAGTGAATAGGGAAATTAGACAATGTAACAATCAATACTTACCTAAAATTATTCTATTTATGAGAAAACTATTTACATTCTTCGCTGCCCTGCTGGTTGCATGGTCAGCGAGTGCAGGTAATGTAACTAAAATTACTACAACATCACCACATTCTTCTGGCAATAATTTGCGTCAGGCTATTGCTACTGCAACGTCTGGTGATACAATTGAAATGGCTGCTGGTACGTACATCGAGACTGGTAACTGGATTGCATTTGATAACAAAGAAATAACTGTGCGTGCAGCTGAAGGTGAAGAAGTTATCATCAAACCGCAGTTCTCCGTGCGTGTGCAAGCGTCCAGTGCTTCTGCTAAAGCAGAGTTCATAGGTGTTAAATTTGACTGTTCCGCATTGACATCCAGCGAACTTATTGTACCTTCTGACAACTATGCGAACCAAAATGTTTCTCTCAAAGACTGTGAGATATATAATTGGTCCAAGAATAGTGCACTCATTCACTCTACCTCCACTAGAAAATTGGATGTGATAGACATAGACAATTGCTATTTCCATGGTTTTGAAAAAAGCATTGTATTTATTGAAAATACTAGTCTGGTTAGTCTTAATATTACTAATTCAACTTTTGCCAATGTTTCTGCAGACTCTACAAATTCCTATTGGGCAGCACCTATTTACGTAAAAGCTACTACTGGTAGTGTGTTAGTTGACCATTGTACGTTCTATAATGTAAATTCAATGAGTCTCACTTATGGCGTTGTCAGTGTTGACAATATTCCAAATTCTATTGTCTCTAATTGTATTTTTGTGTTACCAGCAACGATGAATAAATGCGCGACGAACCTCAAAGCAGGTGGTAATGTGAAGAATACGCTTACTTATAACTATGATAATTGGCAGCCTTATGGTCATTATAACACTGCTACGGTTACGGATTGCGTAAAAATTGACCCTCTCTTTGTGGATACAGCCAATTGCAACCTTACGCTCAGTGCTAATTCTCCCGCTCTGACGGCTGGCACAGATGGCGGTGCAATCGGTGACCCGCGTTGGTGGCCGCGTAAATTGTATCTGAAACCTGGTGTATGGAATGCTGCTGGCGCAAAATTTGCCGTGTATAGTTTTGACGGTGAGTTGCTGCCTGCCAAATGGTCTGCCTTTATGACTGATGAAGATGAGGATGGCATCTACGAAGCAGTTATTCCTGCCGACCATACCAAAGTTATCTTTGCTCGTATAAACGGTGACCTTGACGCTCCTGAATTTGGAGACGGCAAAACATGGAACCAGACAGGTGATTTAACGCTCGTTGATGGCAAGGATGCATATATCATTACCGATGGGGCGGCTGGTTACTGGTCAACTTACGTTCCCGCTCTTGCGGATGGCTATTACTTCGTGGGTACACCAAACGATTGGATTCCTGCTACCGGGGATATCTTCGTTGCCGGAGAAGCAGAGGGTGAATATACTATTACCAAGACCCTGAGTGCGGGAGATACATTCAAGGCTGTTTCTGTTGCCGGCAAACTGATTACCGGTTATTATCCCGATGGCACCGACAACGAGTATCTTGTTACCGACTGGACCGCAGGCGAGAAGACTATCTATTTCCGTCCCACATACAATGACGCATGGGGTGGTCACTTCTATGTAGCTCCCAACGCACCGGTCGTTACTTATAGCGACATTGAGATAGACCTGCGCAGCGGACAATTAGGTACAGAGGGTTCTAACTTGAAGAAATACCTCACTGTAGCCGATCCGTACGTTTATTCCGATGCAGAGCCGTTCCGCTACAATGCCATCCTTACCGCTGCAAGTTTCAACGGAAGTCAGCATGGCTATGTAAGCTTTGTGGCTACTATCCCTGTTGAGGCAGGTAACTACAAGATTACGGTGGGTAACTGTGAATATCAAAGCAATCCGACTGCGGTATTTGTTAAGAATGCTGAAACAAACGAAGCATTAAGTCTCATTGATGCAAATGGTCAAGATATCACTTCGTTCTCTGCAAAGGCTACTTGCTATCACAGTAATACCTCTACCAACATCTCTTCAGCATGGTTTGTAGCTGCGGCGGCACAGACCATTAAGATCATCGGTGCTCAATATACACCGTATATCAAGGTGGAGCAAGTAGAGTCTGTCCCTGAGGCCGTAACGGTTTATACGGCTACGTTTGCCAACGCAGAAGGCGCAACAGGTGCCCTGCCTGCTACATTGGAAAACCAAGCACCCGATACGGAAATCAACCTGCCTAAGAACTTCACGATGTACAAAGAGGGTTACACCTTGACGGGCTGGAGCGATGGCGAGAATGAGTATGAGCCGGGCGCGACCTATACTATAAACAGCGATGTTACCTTCACTGCGGTTTATACGGAGAATACTGCATCCTTGGCAAGCCGTCCTGAGGCTGTGACCATCAAATGGCTGTTCTCGCAGCAAGATGGCGTGGCTCCTATCAACGTGAGCGGAGCAGAGACTTTTGTAGTGGCACAGGCTACTATTGGTGGCAGCAAGATTGATGTCAAACTGCCTGTAGATGCTACGAATGCCAAATTGGCGAACTCTGCCAATTCCTGGACACAGATCAATCCGGGTATTAAGTTCTCGATTCCTTCTGACAAAGGTGCTGTCATTACCTACAAGCAGTATGACGCTGGAGAAACTACCACTCCTCAAATCGATGTTACCGGAACGGATGCATCTTATGAATTGACGCTGACCGGCACAAGCGGACAACTCTACATTGAGTATATCCAAGTCGTCCTGCCGAAAACAATAGCCGACGGTATCTCCGACACCGAGGCATCGGCTAAGGCGGTTAAGACGATTGAGGACGGTCAGTTGGTAATTATCAAGAACGGCGTACGGTATAATGTACTGGGGGCTGCCATACGATAAAACCGCTGCTCCGGAAGGAGCAAAAGAGCTACATGCGCGTTAGGTGCAGTAGTTAATAAATGTTGTTGATGCAGAATAGGGAAAATCCTATGAGCGGAGAGAGTGTGCCACCCGCGGCACACTCTCTTTGATATAAACTTTCAAACCGTTCGAAGGACGTATAAACGTAACCATCCATTAAAGGTAACCATCCATTAAAGTACAGGTATATACAAAAGTTAGGGCTGTAACTCCAATTGGTTACAGCCCTAATGGTATGATTGAGAATGAGTTATTGGTTGGATGCATCCAAAATTGCTTCAGGATGCGATTGGATCCATCTATGTGGCAGTAGTGGTAATATTTTGGATGATGCTGGTTTTTCTAATGGATTCGGATAAATGAGGTATGGCATTTCAG
>FLNW01001272.1_pt1 | contig 37308 bp, 26 predicted proteins | sample 1140371 | NCBI WGS metagenome assembly FLNW01 (sample SAMEA3878170, study PRJEB12797) | bioreactor metagenome | biome: Moose rumen | place: Sweden | collected 2011-10
GCTGCGCTGAAGGCAGAAGGTTTCATGACTCGTGATGCCCGTGAGGTGGAGCGTAAGAAACCGGGTCAGCCCAAGGCTCGCAAGCATTTCCAGTTCAGCAAGCGTTAATCGCAATACTACAACTCCAAACCGTGTGGACTCCTTCGGGACTACCACACGGTTGTTTTGGGTTGCCAAACGCACATGCGTGCGCGTATATTATAATAATGAGGTATGCGCGTGAACGTCAACCCCAAGATGCAAGGAGATATTAAATAAATTATTAATCATTAATCCCCTCTCGGTCGGCTTGGAGGGTTCCCGACGGGCACTAACATAGTGCATCGGTGGGAAGAGCGGAGGCATAGGTTGCCAGGCGATTTAGCATCGCGGTATTGACCTTTGCACACCGATTGCCGAACGCGAATGAGAACAAATTTTGATCAACTCCTCGAGGCTGGCGCACATTTCGGCCACCTCAAACGCAAATGGAATCCCGCTATGGCTCCGTACATCTATATGGAGCGCAACGGTATTCACATCATCGACCTCAACAAAACGGTAGTCAAGATTGACGAAGCTGCAGAGGCTCTGAAGAACCTCGCGCGCAGCGGCCGCAAAGTATTGTTCGTAGGAACCAAGAAACAGGCTCAGGAGGTAGTAGCCGCACACGCACAGGAAGTAGGCATGCCTTACATCACCGAGCGCTGGGCAGGCGGTATGCTCACCAACTTCCCCACCATCCGCAAGGCTGTGAAGAAAATGAGCCAGATCGACAAGATGATGACCGATGGTACGCTCGAGAATGTCAGCAAACGCGAGAAACTGCAGATTACACGTCAGCGTGAGAAACTGGAGAAGAACCTGGGTTCTATCGCCGACATGACCCGTCTGCCGAGCGCGGTATTCGTCGTGGACGTCATCGAGGAGCGCATTGCTGTAGCCGAGGCTAACCGTCTGGGTATTCCTGTATTCGGTATCGTAGATACCAACTCAAACCCCAATAACATTGATTTCGTCATCCCTGCTAACGACGATGCCACCAAGGCTATCGACGTAATCCTTACTGCCGTTTGCGAGGCAATCAAAGAGGGGCTGGAGGAGCGGAAGGTAGAGAAAGCTGACGAGCAGGCTGCCGAAGCACAGGCTGGTGCAGAGGCTCCGGCTCCCAAAGAGCGCCGACAGCGCATCCGCAAAGCTGCTCACAAAGCAGAGGCAGAGAAAGTAGCTGAGGTGAAGGCTGAAGAACCCAAAGCAGAAGCTGCTGAATAAATTGTAAATTGTAAATTGTTAAATTGTAAATAACTTTATGGCAGTAACACTTGCTGATATTAAGAAACTGCGCGACATTACCGGCGCAGGTATGATGGACGTCAAGAAGGCTCTGGAAGAGGCTGACGGCGATTTCGAGGTAGCTAAGGATCTGCTCCGCAAACGCGGACAGGCCATCGCTGCCAAGCGTAGCGACCGCGAGGCTTCCGAGGGGTGCGTCTTGGCCAAAGTGAAAGACAATTTCGGAGCTATCGTGGGCGTTAAGTGCGAGACCGACTTCGTAGCCAAGAACGAGGATTTCGTGGGGATGGTTAAACTCATCCTTGATGCAGCTCTGGACAACAAAGTGCGTTCGGGCGAGGAACTAAAGAACCTCAAAATCGGCAATTTCACCGTAGCCGAGATTATCACCGAGCGTTCGGGTGTAACCGGCGAGAAGATGGAGCTGGCTGATTATGCCTGCCTCGAGGCTCCCGTCGTGGACGCTTACAACCACCTGGGCAACAAACTCAGCTCGCTCGTGGCGGCTGCTGAGGGTGCAGACCACGAGACCGTGCACGGCATCTCTATGCAGGTCGCAGCTATGAGCCCGATTGCTCTGGATGCCGACCATGTGGCAGAAGAAGTGAAGAAACACGAGTTGGAAGTGGCTGTTGAGAAAACCAAACAGGACGAGATTAACAAGGCTGTCGAGAACGCGCTGCGCAAGGCCGGATTGAACCCCGCTCACTGCGACAGCGACGACCATATCGCTTCCAATACCACCAAGGGTTGGTTGACCGAGGAGCAGGCCCAAGTAGCACGCAACATACGCGCGAAAGTACCTGCAGAGGCAGAGGCTCAGCTCGCTCAGCAGGCTAAGAAGATTGAGATGATTGCACAAGGCCGTCTCAACAAGTTCCTCAAAGAGAGCACACTCGTTGAGCAGGCATATATCATGAGCGAGTCCAAAGAGCTCGTCAAGGATGTCCTGAAAGCCAAAGGCGTGCAGGTGCTCGACTTCCGCCGTATCACTCTCTCTGCAGAGTAATATCAACTATCAACTATCTTTACCCCTGCATACATCGCAGTGCCCGCAAGGCACTGCGTTTGTTTCTCCGAAATACGACAGCAGCACCTGCTCGCGGCAGAGGCGTGTCTGATGAGCGTATTCTACCATTGCCTGCATCTTCTCTGCGTATATTTCCCGACGGTTGTCATACACCACCGGCGAGAGGTGGATTTCTGCCTCTCGCTCACGTGTGAACGTAAGGCTGCAGCCTACCGAGCGTGGGATATACGTAATGATGCCTCTTTGTGCCAATGAGACGAGTATCCGGTGATTGTTTTTCTCTTCCGCTTCACGGATGTATTGGAGATCGGTGTAGATGCCGGCATATCGGCGCATGAGGAGATCGAGCATCTCCGCCTGCTCGCGGGAGAGATGGTATTCGCCCAGTTGGTAGCGCGGCACATTGATACGCACGCGGGGCAGGGTCTCATGGTCTTCCTCGAAACAGATATATCCCGCCTGCGTAAGCAGATGCAGGGCGGAGTAGGTCTGCAATATCGGCAGATGCATCACGTGGCATAGTTGGTCTGTATGCAGCGTGAACGTGTGACCCAAGCCACTGCCTGCACCTACCTGCAGGAAATCGCACGTCTTGTGATACACTTTCTCCACAAACTCTTTCGGCGGATAGCTGTCTCCAATGCGCTTGAGTGCTTTCATTTTGTCCTCTTTCTCGTTGTAGAGCAGCACCGCATAAGCCGGCAGGCCGTCCCGGCCGGCGCGACCTGCTTCCTGATAATACGCTTCCATCGAAGAAGGCAGGTCGTAATGGATCACTACACGCACGTCCGCTTTGTCAATACCCATACCGAAAGCGTTCGTCGCTACTATCACACGCGTCTTGCCACTCTTCCATGACTCCTGACGCGCAGCGCGCTCACTTGGCGGCAAACCCGCATGGTAGAAATCACAAACCTTCCGACAAGGTGGCTTGCCGCTCAAACCTTCAAACTCACCATTCAGCCACCGGCTCAACTCCTCCGCGCGTTTGCGATTGCGGACATACACGATGGCTGAACCGGCTACACGGCCGAGGATATGCACTGTCTGTTCCCCTTTGTCGGCTGTACGGCGCACGATATAGCGGAGATTGGCGCGGTGGAACGATTGGCGCAGGACATTCTTTTCTCTGAAACCCAGTCTGACCTGAATATCGTCAATCGTCGGCGGAGTAGCCGTTGCTGTGAGCGCCAAAACGGGCACACCCGGCAGCAACCGGCGGATAGCCGCTATATGGAGATAGGACGGACGGAAATCATATCCCCACTGCGAGATACAATGCGCTTCATCCACGGCAATCAGGCAGACAGGCAGGTCTGCCAGACGGCGGCGGAACTCCTCAGACTCAAGACGTTCGGGAGAGCAATAGAGAAAATGGTACGGTCCCCAGAGACAGTTGTCCAACACCACCCGCTGACGGTCGTAGCTCATGCCCGTATAGACGGCGGCGGCATGAATACCGTGCGCCTGCAGATTCTCCACCTGATCCTTCATCAGCGCGATAAGTGGCGTGATGACCAGGCATAAGCGCGCTTCACGCTGTTTGAGGGTTTGAGGGTTTGAGGGTTTGAGGGTTTGAAGGTTGGGGTTTTCTCGCGACATGACCAGCGTGGGAATCTGAAAACAGAGGCTTTTGCCGCCACCTGTAGGCATCAGGGCAAGCGTATCTCTGCCTGCAAGGACAGAGTTGATAATCTCCTCCTGTAAGGGACGGAAACTATCGTAGCCGAAATAGGTATGTAGCGCCTCTTGGGGGGTCATTGCGACTGCAAAGGTACAACAAAAATTGCACATATGCAAATAATAGATAAAAAAAAGACGCTTTCGGGCGTCTTTTTTTGGCTTTCAGCTTTCAGCTTTCAGCATTGAGCTTTCAACTTTCAGATGGCTGATGGCTGACGGCTTTTTTTGAATCATTTTGGGGCATTTTGGACAAACGAAAAAGTATAATTGTTTTTATTAGTCCAAAAACCCCAAAAATTAACCAAAAATTATTTTTTGAGGCTCGGCATTGGTTCGGCATTGGTTCGACAATGGACCGACAATGGACCGACAATGGATCGATAAAGCCCGAATGCCCCCCGACCCCCTAAAGGGGGAGTATCAGCCCAAAATGGTTCAAAAAAAGAATTTTTGGCACACCCTTTTCAGTTTTCGGTTTTCAGAGAACGCCCAAGCCGTTGAGGAAGATAAACAGAATAGCCAGGGGTACCACCCAGCGCAGCAGGAATACAAACACCGGACGCAGCCACCTTTTGAAGCGTGAGCGGCTGCGGGGAATAATCTCTATTGACTTGGATGGCATGAACCAGCCGGCAAACAGCGACATGCTCAGCGCACCCAACGGCATCATGAACGTTGTCACCAATCCGTCCGCCAGCTCAAACAGGTCACGACCGAAGAGACGCAACGAAGGACATCTGCCCGTCATAGACAAGATAAAGACAACCACCAGCAGGGACGTGACAGCCGTGGTGATCAGTACACTCCGGCGGCGGTTGATCCTGCCGTTGCTGAATTCGGTGAGGGCCGCCACCTCCACCTCCATGAGCGAGATAGTAGAGGTGATTGCCGCAATGCACAGCAGCAGGAAGAAAAGCACTCCGCTGAACCATGCAAAAGACATGTTCTGCAGCACTGCCGGCAGCACTACAAACACCAGTTCCGGACCTTCCGCAGGGTCAAAGCCGAAGGCGAAAACAGCGGGGAAAATAATTACGCCCGCCAGCAGCGCCACCAGGGTGTCCAGAACAACGACCTGGAGGGAAGTCATCGTGACATTCTGAGAATCAGGCATGTATGAGCCGTAGGTGATAAGCAGACCCAAACCTATCGAAAGGCTGAAGAAACACTGACCCGCAGCCTTCATAAAGACCGTCGGCGTAATCCGGGAGAAATCTATCTCAAACAAAAAACGCATACCCGTATTGCTGCCGTCCAGCATCAGCACCCTTCCCGCCATGACAATCATCATGACGAGCAGCAGGGGCATGAGGATCTTGCTGAGCCGCTCGATACCCTGGTTGACACCGCGCCAGAGAACAGCCGCCGTCAGAAAAACAGGAACAAGGCTGCAGACAATCATCCGCGGGGTGTCCGACATGTTGGCGGCGAAATGGGTGAGGAGTTCCGCCGAATCCATACCGGCGTACAAATTGAAAAGCGCCTCATACAGGTAGTTGAAGCACCAGCCCGTCACCACAAAATAAAAGCCCATGAGGATATAAATGGTGACCGCCGACCACCATCCCATCCATTGCCAGCGGTTTGAACCGCTGATCTCGCGGAACGCGGAGAAAGTCGTCTTGCGGGATTTGCGCCCGATCAGAAACTCCGTCGTCAGCAGAGGCATACCAAACAGCAGCACGCACAGCAGATACACTATCAGAAAAGCACCTCCGCCGTTTTCGCCGGCTTCGTACGGGAACTTCCATATGTTGCCTAAGCCGACAGCACTTCCCGCTGCCGCCAGCACAACGCCCGCCTTCGAGCTGAAGCCAGTATGGCTGCCTTTCTCTTTCATCTTTCAGTTTTCAGTTTTCATCTTTCAGTTTTCACGCCTTTTATCTCCTTTAGAGCCGTACGCATGCGGCGCAGCGTCTCCTCCTTGCCCAGAATGTCCGTGATGTTCCAGATATGTGGACCACGGGCGGCTCCCACCAGACAGATACGGAATGCGTTCATCACGATACCTACGCCGTATTCATGACCGGCTATCCAGTTCATTACCAGTGTATCCAATGCTTCGGCGCTCCAGTCTTCCTGCCCCTCCAGGAGCGCAAGGAGTTCCGTCATGTGCTTTGGGGAGTCCTCTTTCCAGCGCTTCCTGAGCGATTTCTCGTCGTACTCCGTCGGAGCGACAAAGAAGAAGTCAGCCTGCTCCCAGAGCTCCGGAACAAAGTTCACGCGGTCCTTGACAAGACCGATGATTTTGGCGATAGTCCGGATATCCGGAATCCCGGAATACCGGATTTTCTCATTAAGAACAGGGAGGAACATTTCCGCGAGCTCTTCATTGCTGCGCAGTTGGAGGTATTGGTGGTTGAACCATTTACCCTTCTCGTAGTCGAACTTGGCTCCGGATTTGCTTACGCGGTCGAGCGAGAAATCCCTGATCAGCTCGTCCGTCGTGTACATCTCCTTCTCGCCGCTACCGTGCCATCCCAGCAGAGCCAGGAAATTGATTACTGCTTCAGGCAGATAGCCGCTCTCGCGGTAACCGGAAGAAACTGTACCGTCCTTTTGGTTGTGGAACTCCAGCGGGAAGACCGGGAAACCGAGACGATCGCCGTCGCGCTTGCTCAGTTTGCCGTTGCCGTCCGGTTTGAGCAGCAAGGGTAGGTGGGCGAACTCAGGCATTGTGTCTTCCCAGCCGAAAGCGCGGTACAAGAGCACGTGGAGCGGAGCCGAAGGAAGCCACTCCTCGCCACGGATAACATGACTGATCTCCATCAGATGATCGTCCACGATGTTCGCCAAATGGTAAGTCGGCAGGTCATCCGCGGATTTATACAGCACTTTGTCGTCCAGTATATTGCTGTTGATTACTACCTCGCCGCGGATCAGGTCATGCACATGCACATCCTCATCCGGCTCCACCTTGAAACGCACGACATACTGCTCACCCTTGCTGATAAGCGCCTGAACCTCCCCGGCAGGCATGGTCAGGGAGTTGCGCATCTGCATGCGCGTGCGTGCATCATACTGGAAATTGGGAATCTCCGTGCGCCTGGCTTCCAGCTCCGCAGGGGTGTCGAAGGCTATATAGGCATGTTCGGAATCAAGGAGCTGCTTGACATACTGATGGTATATCTCGCGGCGCTCCGACTGACGATAGGGGCCGTGCTCACCGACGGACTCGATTACGATAGGATTTTTCTCCCTCCCTTGAGGGGAGGGTTGGGGAGAGGTTTTTAACCGCAGCCCTTCATCGATGCTGATGCCGAGCCAGTCCAGCGCCTCCAGGATATATTCCTCCGCGCCCGGCACAAAGCGGGTGGAGTCGGTATCCTCAATCCGCAGAAGCATGTCGCCGCCGTGCTGGCGGGCAAAAAGGTAGTTATACAGGGCGGTGCGCACACCGCCGATATGCAATGCCCCGGTTGGTGACGGCGCAAAGCGTACACGAACTTTTCTTTCCATTATTGCAGGTAATATTTTTTTGCGGGTGCAAAGTTACTAAAAAAAAATGACATACGCAAGCGCGCAGCCATTTTTATTTCCGACAATTGACTGTTGAATGGAATAAATAGGTGCAAAATTACTTAAATTTTTTCACCTTATAGACAAAAATATGCTAATTCCCTTGCATATGTCAAAAAAAAGCAGTAACTTTGCAGCACTTTTGATTGAGTGCTGTCAAGCACGAGAAAAATGGCTAAATTAACCGAAAGCGGCAAAGCTTATGGGACAATTGGCTTTTTTGAAGACATTTATACTTGTGGCCATTCCATTGGACGTGAATGACAACCGTCGCCATATTCATGTCTTTAAGAAAGGAAGCAGACATCTGCGCTCAGTTGCAAAAATATGGATTGAGAAGAACGGCGAGAAATGTATAGAAATAGCAGAATCTGAACTAACGACCAAAGAGAATAACATGATAGTAGCGGCGATTGATCGTCATTGGGAGCTTCTAAATGATCAAATTTCAAAGACTTTCCGTGGAGAGAAAACGCAACCAAAAAATATTGACAAATAAGGAGGAATGATTATGTGCAAGATTCCCAATGTAACATTAGGTATTAAATCATTGGATTTCACAGCTCATCGTGGTAAGTTTTCAGCAAAACTAACGGACGGGCGCGAGGTCATTGTTCCTGTGTCTATGTTCCCCGACATCCAACATATGTCTGTAAAGAGACGTAATGAATGGATGATTTTGGATGACCAGTACTTTACCTTCGAGCACATGAGCCGCATCTATTCTGTGCTTGACTTGTTGAAGGCAGCATAATATATAATCGTCCTTCTCCATGACGTAAAACCGGAGACTGCGCAAGCGTGCGCGGACATATTGTTAAAAGCAAAAGCGTTTGCTGACGCTTGTAATCTGGCTATTTGAAATGTAGGAAGTTTCAAGAATATCCATTCAGAAAACAAGAATAAGCAGATGCTCACGAGTGTAAGACTCGCCCACACTATTGGATTGTCCTAATAGTGTGTTGGCAGACATATACACGGCGCGAGTTTCTGTTTGCATATCTGATGGATTAGGCATTTCCTACAGCCTCAAATAGGGGATAACAAATAGTTATTCGCGTTTTTTGTTGTATATGAACTATAAGCCAATCCCTGAAGGTGGAAACCAAGGGCATTATTCAATAACCTCGGCGGACGGAAGCTTACCAATTTTGAAAATAGGAATGAAGACATTTTTTTTCTTGGCAATTCTACGAACCACCAAGAAAAATCAATGTTACAGATTTGTTACGGCTGTGCCTTTCCAATACTCGCTAACGCTTGTATTTTCAAGGCTTTGCGGAGAGTGAGGGATTCGAACCCCCGGTACGACGTAATGCGTACACCGCATTTCGAGTGCGGCTCTTTCGACCTCTCAGACAACTCTCCTTCGCGTTCGGCAACAAGATTGCGATTGTTTATACCGCTCCGCTAAATAAACGGGCAACTTGTGCCTCCGCTCTCCCCACCACAACTTTGCAAGTTGCGTCGGGGACCCCAAAAAGGGATTTGGCGAAATCGGCGACAAAGGTACTGCTTTTTTTTGACATATGCAAACTTTTTCCTGTTTTTTTGCGGAAAAATATGAATTGGCATAGAAATTGCTCTGCTTCATTGTAAATTTTTGATGCTTATGAAACGGAAAGTTTTCTCTTTGGTGCTCGTCGCAACACTGTGGGGGATGAATACAGAGGCCTGTATCCGCCGCGAAACATTGCCGCAGGTGGTTGGTTTTGTGATGGATTCAACGCAGGCATTGATCCCCAATGCGGAAGTGAGAGTGGGTAAAATGGTGTTGAATACTTCTTGGGACGGGCGTTTTGTGCTGAAAGCCGGCGCATGGCAACGGGACGACAAGCTGGTTGTCAGTTGCGGGGGGTACGAGAAAAAGAAAATTTCCCTCCATGCCCTTAAAACAGATGAACCACTGGTCATTATACTGAAAAGCAAAGGACGTCCGCATAATTTCAATGATGATCTTCTGCCCCGGAAAACACTTGGCGGATCAGTGATGTATTCAACAACGGCAAGGGCGGATTACGCAACCCTGGAAGCGAGTGCGGAATTTCTGTCCGACAAATCCGTTGATTTGCCTTCCCCTGTACCGGGCACGATTGAGGTCAATGATGCTTCGGCAGGCAAACTGACGGCAGGCGAGGTCAACGATTTCGCCAAATGGCATTTGTGGGCAGGTGTTCTGGACGGCAGTCATGCGCAGTTTGCGGACGACTGGAAAATCACCCCAAGGCACCGTTATACGGTTCAGGTGACCAACAAAAACGGATATCCGGTTGTTTCGCGTGCAGTCAGTCTCATTGACAATGCCGGAAACACGCTCTACCAAGCCGTGACGGACAACACCGGCAAAGCGGAGCTGTGGGCAGGAATAATGGTGAATGGCAGAAATAATGGCGAATTACGAATTCGCGTGGATGAACAAATCCTGACTGCCAAGGACTGGAGTGAGGGGCTGAATGCCTTTGTGTTGGACGAGTCTTGCGAGCAAAGTGATGCCGCGGATGTGATGTTTGTGTTTGACGCCACGGGCTCAATGGGCGATGAATTGCGGTATTTGCAGGCGGAGATGAAGGATGTGATTGCGCGTGCGAAAGAGGCTACAGGCGGTTTGCAGATACGCACAGGAGCAGTGGTTTACCGCGATCATAACGACGAGTACCTGACGCGTCTGAGCCGCCTGACAGAAGATATTGCTGCTACTCAGTCGTTTATCGACAAACAGGAGGCAAACGGCGGAGGCGATTACCCTGAGGCTGTTCCGGAAGCCCTAATGGCTGCACTGAACGGAGCCGGTTGGGACAATTACGCACGTGCGCGGATTGCTTTCCTCATTTTGGATGCACCCTGCCATAAGGATTCTGCCACCCTGGCGCTCCTCCACGATCAGGTGCTGAACGCCGCGGCGCAAGGCGTGCGTATAGTGCCCGTCGTATGCAGCGGCGTGGACGAGAGCGGCGAGTTGCTCATGCGTTCCATCGCACTCACAACCAACGGTACCTCTTTCTTCCTTACGGATGATTCCGGCATTGGCAATCCCCATTTGAAACCGACGACGGACACCCTGAAAGTGGAGCATCTGAACGATATGCTGGTCCGTACCATCGTGGAGTTCAGTACCATGCCTGACTGCAAAGGGGATTGGCACATGGACGAGATAGAGCAGATAGACGAGGCCTTTATCCCTAACCCGTTTGAACCGGACGACTTGACGGAAGAAGAGCTGGTACAAAAAGATTCACCTGCCATTTTATATCTGCTGGATGTAACAGGCAAACTGATTTGTATATACGAGGGAAGTTTGGAGGACGCGAGCGACAGCCAGTTATCCCGGCTTTCTCTTCCCATGCTCTCTACCGGTGTGTATTTCGTCAAGGCTTTCTACGACGGCACATGGCACACAAAAAAGATTATGGTGCACTAAACCCGCAGAAACATGCAAATATGCAGAAAAATTGACAAAAAATCGCACTTGTCTTGCACATGTACGATTTTTTTTGTACCTTTGTGCCCGGAAATGTGTGCAAGCACAATCATTTAATAAAAATCAATACAAACAATGAAAAAACTATTCTCTTTTGTTGCAGCCGCTTTGCTGAGCGTGGCTATGATGGCAGGTGCAAATGACCTGCTGTGGGATTACACGGAGAAAGCTCCGGGTAGCAGCCCTGACAATGGATTGTATTACGCTGGTAGTGTGAATGACGCAGCCGGCACTAACAATGGTCTCAAAGGAATCAAACTGAACAGTTCAGGCTATGCTTATTTTACTAAGGCTGCTGTGGCTGGTACTCTCAAACTGACTTATGGCCCACGTAGTGGCTCAAGCAAGAGTTCGCTCAAAATCGAGACCTGGGAAGGAGACGCAGCATCTTCTACCAAACCGACATCTCTCACGCAAATTGCTTCTACTGCAGAGTTGACAGAATCAGGAACTGTACGCGTTGAGTTAACGGCAGATCAAAACAATATCTTCATTGAGCGTTTGGCAAATGTAGAGACCGTGCTCCAGAAGATCCAGTTCACGGAGTTCGTCCCCCGTACGTTCACAGATTTCAAAATCGAGTTCCGCGAGAATCCTTATACCGTGCTACTGCCTGAGAGTGGCGAACTGCCTGCAGGTGTGACTGTGACAGGAACAACATACAACGGCGATCAGCATGGTGTTCAAGGCGGTGTGATTACCGTTCCCGTGGATGGCCCTGTGAAATTTACTATCGGAGCTTGCCACTACAGCAACACTCCGATTAAAGTACAGAAAGACGGCGAAGATTACACAACGGTAAGTAACAATGCTCCTTGCGGTGAAAGGCCAGGCAGTTATGCACAAAACATTGTTTATATATATACCGGTGAGGCAAGTACGCTTACTTTCACCCTTGCCAATAATACGTATGTACCTTATTTCTTCGCAGAAGCTACCGAAATTACTCCATGTGAACTAATATACAAGGATCAGAATGGAGTTGTGCTCGGTAAATTCGAGACATACGAAGGTGCAGAACTTGTTACTATTCCTTATGACGAGAATGATTTAACTATCCCTGAGGGTAATGCTTTCCGCGGATGGTTCTATTCGAATGGCAAGAAGGCCAAAGAGGGCGATATTATCACCGGTAACACCACTATTCAAGCCAAGGTGACGCCGATTGAGGTGGCAACGGTCGGTTCAGTGCAGACATATGACTTTGCGTCGGCTATCTTCTATCCGGAGGATCATGAGACAGTTACTGCTTCCGGTGGTGCCTTCCATGATGGTACGCATGGCTGGTATTTCAATGCAGACGGTTCAATTGGTGTGCAAGTAGCTGGAAATGCAGTCGTAGTGGTGACGCTGTGTAAATATTCGGAGACAGGCGACATTATCGTTACTGACACCTATAATAGCAACGGTGTGGCACAATTTGCACTGACCAAAAATGAAACGGCAGACGGAACTGAGTTCTCAGCCCGGTACAAGGGTGAAGCTACTACGCTGACGATTAGCTGGACAGCTAAGCAGTACATTCACAAAGTGGTTGTTTACAATGTATTGGATTTCTTGGAGAAAAATGAGACAACCGGCTATTATATCGTTCCTTCGGGCGACGTAGCTTCGTTCCTGTTGGCTTTGGTTCAGGCAGAGGCTGGCGACAAGATTTTCCTGCCGAACGGAGTATATGACTTGGGCGAGACCGTGCTCACCACTATCGGCAAGAACAATATCTCTATCATTGGTCAGTCGGAGGAGGGAACGATTGTCAAGAACGCTCCGGATGCATCTACTGAGTCAATCGACAAGACCGCAACTATCAAGATCGACAAGAATGTCAGCGGTACGTATCTGCAAGATCTGACCATCCAGAACGCGTTGGATTATTATAAGAATGACAACGGACGCGCAGTAGCTCTGTGGGATCAGGGAACAAAGACCATCTGCAAGAACGTGTGTCTGCTGTCCTATCAGGATACCTATTACAGCAACCTGCAGGGAGCTGTGAAGTTCTTCGATGACTGCGAGATTCACGGAACGGTTGATTTCATTTGCGGTGACGGTAGCGTTTATTTCCGCAACAACCTGTTGTATGCCGAGAAGCGTAAGAAAGACGGCGGCGGTAGTGATGCTTTGACAGCCAACAATGGTCCTGCAACTGACAAGGGTTATGTGTTCGATGCTTGTACCATCCAGAGCGAGTGCCCTGTTGTATCGCTTGGCCGTGCATGGAACAACACTCCGAGTGTAGCCTTTATCAACTGTGTGGCTGATTTCAGCAAGGGTCAGTTTGGTTTCGAGAGCAGTGACATCCAGCGCTGGACCAAGAAACTGATGAACCCGAACGCTTGGCCTCAGTTCGGCGAGTACAACCTGCGTGACACAGAGGGCAACCTACTGACACCGGAAAGTAATGTTGTTACGTTCCTTGACGAAAAGAGCAACAATGCCACTCGTGAGATTGAAACTGTTCTCACAGAAGAGCAAGCAGCTGTTTATACGGTAGAAAATACTCTTGGCGACTGGGCTGCAACTGCAGAGGCTGACGCTAAGCAGGCAGAGGCTGATTTGGTAAACATTGACGATGACGGAATCTATCTGGTAGAGACAGAGGAAGGCTGCGAGATTGTAAAGGGAAGCGAACTGACAGAAGTAGCAGAAGGTGCTTCTATCCGCAAAGCTAACGCCCGCGGTGGCTTTGGCAAGTCTGCAGGAAAGAATCAGCCAGAGGCTGTGGAGAACGTAGAGAGCGAGGCTTCTCGCGCAACGAAAATCTTCCGCAACGGTCAGTTGGTGATCATCCGCGATGGCAAAACATATAACGCTCTCGGCGCACAACTCTGATGTGTTAATGGACTGGTTTACAAATCTTTTTTTCGGTACAGGTATTGCGCACTCGATCTTTGTGATGACACTGGCGATTGCGTTGGGTCTGTTTCTGAGCGAGAAGCTCAAATTCAAAGGTATTACATTAGGAATCACGTGGATCCTGTTCAGCGCGATTGCATTCAGCCATTTTGGCATGCATCTGGATCCGCTGGTGGAGTCGTTCGCCAAGGATTTCGGTCTCATCCTGTTTGTCTATTCGATAGGCTTGCAGGTCGGTCCGTCGTTCTTCTCGTCGTTCGGCAAGGGCGGCCTGAAGCTGAATATGCTGGCGCTCGGCATTGTGTTGCTGGGTTGCGTGACGGCATGGCTCATTCATTTTGTCAGCGGTGAGGACATTGCTGTGATGACAGGTGTCCTGTTCGGAGCCGTGACCAATACGCCCGGTCTGGGAGCCGCACAACAGGCTTATCAGGACATCACCGGTGTCTCGAATCCGGACATAGCCAACGGTTATGCGATGGCTTATCCGTTAGGCGTGGTAGGAGTCCTTTTGTCCTTGATGCTTATCCGCTGGATTTTCCGTATCAAGATGGAGAACGAGGAAGAACAGGTGGCTAAGGAAAAAGGCGAGGAACAGCAGATTGAGCATTTCGATATCGCGCTGACCAACCCGCAGGTGGAAGGTCTGCGTGTGCGCGATCTCAAACAACTGACACACGTCACGATTCTCGTTACCCGTCTGCTCAACAGCGAGGGCAGCGAGGTCATGCCGGACGCCAACACTGTGCTGCACGTGGGCGACAAAGTGCGTTTCGTGGTGGACAAGAAAGACGAGCGCACGGCGATGCTGCTGGGCGAAATGGCCCAAGTGGAGTGGGAGAAGGAGGAGAAGAATGCTCACCTTGTCAGCCGGCATATTGTAGTCAGCAAACCGAAAGTGAACGGCAAGCGGATACGCGATATGAAGGTGCGTGACGCGCTCAAGATCACCATCACACGTGTACGCCGTGCGGGTATTGAACTGCTGGCTACGCCCGAGTTGATTCTTCAGTTGGGCGACCGTCTGACCGTAGTGGGCGAACAGGAGGCCGTGGACAAAGTGGCACAGGTCTTCGGCAATGCTTCCAAGAAACTGGATGCTCCTAATCTGGCATCGCTGTTTATCGGAATCGTTTTGGGCGTTTTGCTGGGTTCGCTGCCAATTATGCTTCCGGGCTTGTCGCAGCCGTTCAAACTGGGTTTGGCCGGCGGCTCGCTGATTGTGTCAATCCTGATTGGAGCCTTTGGTACCAAATATCACTTGGTCACCTATACTACCACTTCCGCCAATCTCATGATTCGCGAAATCGGTATTGCGCTCTTCCTTGCGGCAGTGGGATTTGGAGCAGGCAAGACTTTTGTTCCTACGCTCATGGGTGGCGGCTACGTTTGGATCGGCTACGGAGTGTTGATTACCATGATTCCGTTGCTGATTATCGGTATTGTGGCGCGCAAATGGATGAAACTGGATTACTTCACGCTCATGGGACTGATTGCCGGTTCAACTACAAACCCGCCTGCGCTGGCTTATGCCACCTCGCAGAGCAGTCAGAACGACCGCGCAGCCGTGGCATATTCAACGGTCTATCCGTTGACTATGTTCCTCCGCGTGCTGACCGGGCAGATGATGATACTATTCTTTTTGTAGCCATCAGCCGTCAGCCATCAGCTATCAGAATAAAAAATGCGACCTGCAAAGGCCGCATTTTTGTTAGTGTTGTGGCATCTCGCCGGAGCGGTAAACTGCAAGGAGTTGTTCCAATGATTCAAACTGTTTGAGCAACTCCTTTCCTTTGTCCGTATCTTTGATGCGGATACGATGGCCGGAGAAATCCTGCAGCAGCGTGCGGTTGTGAATGTCCGATCCGGAGAGCACAGCCTGTTCGCGGCTCTCAAACGACTCATGTTCCACCAACTGGATGCCGTGGCTGTTGTAGATGAGGGTATAACCGGCTATTCCTGTTTTCTTTTGGTAGGGCTTGCTGAATCCGCCGTCTATGACAAAACGCTTGCCGTTTGCGCGGATTGGAGTTTCGCCTTTTATGGTGCGAACGGGCACGTGACCGTTGATAATGCGCCCATTCTCAGGGTTCAATCCGAACTCGGAAAGGATTTTCTTGCACACGTTTTCATCGTCTGCAAGCGTGAAATAGGCACCTTTCTGTTCGTGCTGAACGTCCTTGTTATCAATAAAATACCGCTCGAAGGTGGTCATCTTGTCCTTGTTGTAGAGTGGCGAATGTTCGCCTTCCCAGAGGTAGAGCAGGTAGTCAAGCGCATCCTGTTTGGCTTGTCCCTCGCCGTAAAAGGCGCGACGGATGATTTCCTCGGTGCGATCCATGAGCGCTTTGCCGCTCACGCGGAGACCGCACACATCGGTCTCGGTGAACGAACCGTCGGCGTTCAAAGGGATTGCGGCGTGGTAGAGCAGGAAGCCGTTGCGCACGAGATAGAGCGAGCCGTGCTCGTAGAGCATCCGCAAGTGGCGTTGCATCTTCTCCGATTTGCGGAACGAACGCCAGAGCTGGTTCATCAGATCCTGTTCGTAGCGGCTGAGCGCGTACGGGTCTTTGGGATCGATGGTAGGCAGGTAGGTGTCGAGCAATTTGAATGTCCTTCCGTCCAGCGTAATCATGCCGTTCAGCAGGTCGATTTTGTCCAGCAGTGCACGATGATCCATGTGCCATTCCGGGTGACGGAGGACGGTCTGCCCTTCCAGTTTGAACTGGATGATAGAGATAGCTTTGTGCATCTTCGCCATCAGTTGCGCCGAACGCGTCAGACGCGGGTTGTTCTCAAAATCCTTGGTCTGCCAGATGGAGCAAGGGTCGTCGCCGTAGATGGTCATGGCGAAGTTCGCCAGCGGCAGCAGGTTGATGCCGTAACCCTCTTCGAGGGTTTCGATGTTCGCATAACGGATAGAGACGCGCAGTACGGTTGCCAGCAACGCCATATTACCCGCCATCGCACCCATCCATTCGATGTCATGGTTGCCCCATTGGATGTCGTAATCGCGGATGGTGGAGAGCACGTCCAGAATTTTGCTTGCGCCAGGTCCGCGGTCGAAGATGTCGCCCACGATGTGCAGCTTGTCGATGGTGAGCGAATGAATGAGATAGGAGATGGCGGTAATCAGTTGGTCGGCACAACCTGTCTCGATGATGGCATCAATGATGGCGTTGTAATAGGTTTGGCGGTCTTTCTGCTCCAAACTGGACTCGAACAGCAACTCGCCTATCACATACGCATAATCGTTGGGCAAAAGCCGGTGTACTTTGCTCCGGCTGTATTTGATGGTCACGGCACGCGCAATCTGTACCACTTGGTTCAGCCGCCGCACGTACCAGTCGCGCAAAGTGGGGAGATTGGAAATCTGTGCATTAAGGGTGAAGAGGTCAATATATTCTCCATTGCCTTCTCCCTCCCTGCGGGGGAGGGAAGGGGTGGGGCTTTCATAGAATTTCTTAATCAGCTCAATGCGCTCGTCGGGATAATAGATGAGCGCACACAGTGCGCGTTTCTCCTCCTCGGCAAGGGTGGTGCCATAGACTTCATCCACTTTCTTGCGCACTACGCCGGAGGCGTTCTTGATCATGTGGATGAACGCGGAGGACTCGCCGTGCAGATCGCTCACGAAATGCTCGGTTCCTTTGGGCAGCGACAGGATGGCTCTCAAGTTGATTAACTCGGTTACCACAGCCTGTGCGTTAGGAAATTTCTCACTCAGCAGTTGCAGGTATCGTTGGTCGTTTTTCATAGAATTGCGTATTCGGGCACAAAGTTACTGCTTTTTTTTGAATTGTGCAAATTTATTTGCATATTCGGATTTTTTGTTGTACCTTTGCAGCGTGAAATGATGAAATGAATACTATGGAACCTGTTACTCGAACATTACAAGTCACTCTCCCTCTTGCCGACGCAGCTTTCTTACGCCGTCAGTCGCGTAATATGGGTTGGCATGTGGTTACTGTGCGAAGCAAGCCCCAAACGGAGTTGAAGGTTAAGATGACCGAAGAGGAATTTCGTGCCAAGTTGGCGCATTCCAGTGCGCAGGGAACTACCGGTCAAACGATTGCTATGCAGGAGAACGAGACATCGGAACAATTTATCGACAGGTTGCTATGTATGCAGTAGAATTCACTGAGGATGCCCGAAAAGATGTGATTCTTTTGCAGCGCAAAGCTCCGCAGGCAATTAGCAAATTGGCTAAGTTGCTGACTGAGTTGCGCGAGCATCCGCGAACAGGAACAGGGCAAGTGGAGTGATTGAAACATTTTCAGAACGAAACATGGTCACGCCGGATTACGCATGAACACAGACTTGTTTATGAGATATATGATGACAGGGTTCTTGTTCTCGTCATTTCGTCATTCGGACACTACTAATTATTAATATAGGCGCAAGCGTGCGCTGACAAATAAATAAGCATTACTATTATTTCGCGTTCAAGAAAAGGTCAGGAAAACTATTTCTTAGCAGATTTAGAATAGCAATGTTCACGGAAGTAGGAAACTTCCTTGTCTCATCATATTACACTGATGTATTTCGGTGTGGGTGTATCTATGATGAGACGCGGGTTTTATTCCTGACCTCCCGTGAACGCGAGTAGATATACTCACTTTTTATTTCTGTATTGCATGAATTGATAGTGTGCACAAAAAGTAATTACTATCAATCATGCTGTTCAATAGTTTAGAATTTGCATTTTTTCTGCCGATAGTGTTTCTGTTCTATTGGTTTCTGACGCCGGCGGGCGCAAACGGACCGCGGTATTCGCTCTTCCGGTATTGGCATGTGAGCGAACAAACGGCACTCCGCATCCAGAACGCTTTTGTCGTCCTCGCCAGCTATGTGTTCTACGGCTGGTGGGATTGGCGTTTTCTGCTGCTCATCGCATTTACGTCGTTCTGCTCGTGGGGTAGCGGTTTGCTTATCGGTAAAGCCGAAACACCTGCCAAATCCAAAACATGGATGATTGCCAACATCGTCCTTAATATCGGCATCCTTGCACTTTTCAAATACTACGATTTCTTTGTGCGCGAGTTCGGGCAACTCTTCGGGATAAGCACAGACAGCCTCTTGCTCAAAATCATCCTCCCTGTCGGCATTTCGTTTTATACCTTCCAGGCACTCAGTTATTCTATAGATGTCTATCGCCAAAAGATTGAGCCGACTAAAGACTTTGTGGCGTTCTTCGCGTTCATATCATTCTTTCCGCAGTTGGTGGCGGGACCTATCGAGCGTGCGACCAACCTCTTGCCGCAGTTCCTCAACAAACGTACTTTCTCTTACGACCAAGCCACGGATGGAATGCGTCAAATCCTCTGGGGCTTGTTCAAGAAGATTGTGGTGGCAGACAACTGTGCTACGTATGTCGACCAAGTCTGGTCCACTTATGACACGCAAAGCGGCTCTACCTTACTGTTGGCCGCCATTCTCTTTACGTTTCAGATTTACGGCGATTTCTCGGGTTATAGTGACATTGCCATAGGAACGGCTAAGTTATTCGGGATCAAACTGATGCGTAACTTCAAAAATCCGTATTTCTCACGTGACATCGCGGAGTTCTGGCGCAGATGGCATATATCGCTTACAACATGGTTCCGCGATTACGTGTATATTCCGTTGGGTGGCTCTCGTCCTGAAGTCCCTGCGCATATTAAGACCCCTGAGCGTTACAAGAAATGGATTATTGTGCGCAACACCTTTGTCATTTTCTTACTTTCAGGCTTCTGGCATGGGGCGAACTGGACTTTTATCGCATGGGGCGCATACCATGCCTTGCTTTTCCTTCCTCTCATTCTCCTTGACAAGAACCGCAAATACACCAACCAAGTTGGCACCTATACTGACACTTCTGGTGTCGAGCACCTCCGCCTCTTACCCACATGGCGCGAAACCCTCCAAATCCTCGTCACGTTCCTTCTTGTCGTCCTTGGTTGGATCATCTTCCGAGCAGAGACCATCACCCAAGCATGGGAATATATTGTTAATATAGCAAACCTCTCCTTTTTCTCCAGACCCAAAACGTGGATACAAACATATGCACCGACATACATCTCAATCCTCATTATGCTCATAGTTGAATGGCTTCAACGAGGCAAGCAGCATAGCATGGAAATTTCCAAACTCCCAATAATTATCCGTTGGATTTTGTGTTTTTGTATTGCTAGCTATTTATATTCTTATATGTCAAATGAAATAAGCAGCTTTATTTATTTTCAATTTTGAGATGAAAAAATTTATCTTTACTATATTATTATTCTTTTTGTTATTAATTTCTGCATGGAATCTCGTTTTAAAACAATGGGAATACATTGCTTACAATAATAATCATCTTCATCCATATAAAAGAGTCAATTATGTCACGAATTTAATTAATGAAAATCCTGATTTGGTTATATTAGGGAATTCGCGTGCTGAAGGTTCTTATGATGTTTCCATACTATCTAATGTGCTGAATATTAAATGTACTAATCTTGGATGGGCCGGTTACCCATTTAACTATCAATATAATGTGATGTGGAAAACATATTTAACGAACAATAATTATCCTAAATACGTATTATTAGAAGTTGGACCATGGGCATTTTTAGATTATGTTAATCCCATTTATATAATAGAATTGTTGCCATATATAAATAGGCCAGAATTTCAGTTTTATTTCGAGATATGTCCAGAACTATCAACACTAGATCACTTTGCATTTTACAGATACAGAGGAAAAACACATGAAATAATTGAACAGTATAAAAAGATGCGCAATTATGAAAAAGCATCACCAAATCCTTCTAAAGGATGGAATTCTCAATATATAGGAAGACACCATGAATTAGAACAAGATCCACACATTCTTTCCATATTAGATACTTTTATTGATGAATGTCGTCAAAATGGAATCACTCTAATTTTTGTTTGTGCTCCTATTCATGTAAATGATGGTTCTTCATATTTTGAGATGGATTCTTTCTGGGAATTAATAGAAAACCATATTTCTGGGAAAGATATACAAGTGTTAAATTATCAAAATATGTTTGGAAATGACACTACCTTATTCGGAAATTCTATGCATCTGAATAAAAAAGGGAAATATCAATATTCGCTTAAATTAGCCCATGATTTGGATTCTTTAGGTATTATCTCCCGCTAATAGAAATTAAAGGCCTTTCATCTCCTGAGATAGAATGACGCGGAGGAAGGAGGGGAAAGAGACGTAACGGCGGCGTTGGGGAGTGGATGAGGCATGGTTGTACAAGGGGGAGGTCGGGGAGAGTAAGGGAGATTGCGGATCGGGATTGCCTGTGAGTTGGCGATCAAAACGAGCCTGATAATCAGCGAGTTGGACACGGAGTTGTTCAACTCGCTCCCTTTCTGTAGCAGGCATGGCGGACAGTTCGGCAGTCGTGTATTTGCCTGCTTTGAGTAGTTCGAGTGAACGGCGGTGTGCTTCGCCAAAACGCTTCATGTTAGCCAGTTCGGCTCCCTTAGCGGGTTTGCGTTTGAAATTACGCGGGTTCATGACGCGATAGGCTTCCTGCGTGCCAGTGGCCACAACCGCTCCGTTGGAAGCACGGAATTTCTTGACACGGAAAATAGTTCCGTCGCTACTATACTTGCCGGTTATTTCTTTAACCACATCGGTAAGAGTTACTTTTGCCATACTAAAAAGGGTTTTGAGATCCGCCAAACTTGGCGGATGCTATGGGGTTCGTTGGGTTTTTCTCGGGTTGCTCTCGGGTTAGTAACGCATGAATAACGCGGGAATAACGCGGAAATCACGCGGAGATGAATCGAAAATCGGGTGCAAAGGTATGACAATTTTTTGAGATATGCAAGGGGTAAGGAACTTTTTTGTGAAATAAATCATTAGAGCCCTATAAATTTTGATAAAAAAATCATATTTATGCAAAAATATGCGTGCGCGCTTGCGTATGTCAGAAAAAATTTGTAACTTTGCACGCTATTTTGGGAAAATGGAGAGCGCCGGTGGTGTTTTAGAGCCTTTCGGCTTTGGTATGGAGAACTGCAGAGCGGTTTGAGACGAAAAGGCGATAGCAGGGCGGCTCCGTGAGCCGTGTCGGAATATTATTCCGACGCAAAGGACAAAAGGGGATTAAAATTTAAAATTAAAAATTACGAATTACGAATTAAAAATTACGAATTAAAAATTACGAATTACGAATTACGAATTTAAAATTAAAAATTACGAATTACGAATTACGAATTTAAAATTAAAAATTACGAATTACGAATTAAAAATTACGAATTACGAATTACGAATTAAAAATTACGAATTACGAATTAAAAAAGCAATACAGATATGAGTACATCAGGAAAAATTGTGACATGGACATCGGTCATTGTGGTATTGGCACTGGCGATATTCGTGTATTTCAAGTTTTGTTTCGTTTACAGCGAAGGCGTGAACGAGGGTGACATCAACTATTTCCAGAAGGAAGGATTCGTGTTCAAGACATATGAGGGAAAGATGATCCAGACAGGTCTGAAGTCCGTCAAAGGGCAGGGGAGCATCCAGTCGAACGAGTTCAAGTTCTCGGTGGAGGACGAGCATGTGGCTGACATGATCAACGCCGGTTCGAACGTGGGTGTGAAGCTGCACTGGAAACGCTATCTGGGCACCTTGCCATGGCGTGGAAACAGCGTGTTTATCGTGGACAGCATCTTTTCCACAGGCGGCGAATCCAACGTCGTGACCCCGATTCCGCCGGTAGAGCTTTAATCCGGAGTTCCAGAACACCAGAATTCCAGAATTCCAGAGCTCCAGAATACCAGAAAAGCACACAAAACCATAAATCGTTATGATGGAGGAAGAGAAATATAATTTTGTCAAATTCTATGAGCGGTCGTTCCGTGAGAACTGGGAGTCTCCGGCGGTGACCGACTACGGAACGGATGTCACGCTGACCTATGGTCAGTTGGCTATCAATATCGAGAAACTGCACATTCTGTTTAATGAATGCGGTATCAAAAAGAACGACAAGATAGCCGTAATGGGCAAGAATAACAGCAACTGGGTGGCCGTCTATCTGGCGGCTATCACTTATGGCGCTATCATCGTGCCTATTCTGCAGGATTTCCGTGCGAACGACGCGATACATATCATCAACCACTCGGAGAGCAAGTTGCTGTTTATCAGCGACATCAACTGGGAGGGTATTGATCTGGACCAGATTCCGAAGGTGAAGGCGGCTATCAGTCTGAACGACTGGCACCCGATTTCGCTGGCATTGGATCCGAAGAAGATCAACTACGAGGCGATTGCGCAGAAGTTCAAAGAGCAACACCCGGACGGCTACTGGGCGAAGGACGTGCATTTCGACGAGCGTCCGAACAGCGAAGTGGGTTCAATCAATTACACCAGCGGCACAACCGGCTTCAGCAAGGGTGTAATCACTCCGCTCAACGCGCTGGCAGGTAACGTGCGCTACGGCATAGAGAGCGGCATCGCTTTCAAGGGGTCGCGCTTTGTGACCTTCCTCCCGCTTGCGCATGCGTACGGCTGCGCGTTCGATTTCCTGAGTTGTCTTGCTGCCGGAGGGCACACATGGCTCATCGGTCGTACGCCGAGTCCTAAGATTCTCCTTAAGGCTTTTGCGGAAGTCAAACCGACTGTCATCCTCTCTGTGCCGCTGATTCTGGAGAAGATATACAAGAAGATGATTGTGCCGCAGATTCAGAAACCGCCTGTTAGCTGGGTGTTGAAAGTGCCGTTCCTGGACGAAGTGGTGTGCTCGAAGATCCGTGAACAGCTGGTACAAGCTTTCGGCGGCGAGTTCAGCCAGATGATTATCGGTGGCGCGCCTTTGAACCCCGAAGTGGAGGCGTTTCTGCATAGAATAAAATTCCCTGTTTCGGTGGGGTACGGAATGACGGAGTGCGCTCCGCTGATCTGCTACACGCCGATCAACGAGGGTCCGCGGCAATTTTCCTGCGGTCGTCCGCTGAAAGGTATCATGGAGGTGAAGATTTTAGACCCGAACAGCGAGGGTATCGGCGAAGTAGTCGTTCGCGGCGAGAACACGATGGCCGGGTATTACAAGAACCCGCAGGTGACCAAGGAGTCCTTCACCAAAGACGGTTGGCTGCGTACCGGTGATTTAGGCCAGTTGGACGAAGACGGATTCCTTTATATCAAAGGTCGTTGCAAGACCATGCTACTCGGCCCGAGCGGACAGAATATCTATCCCGAGGAGATTGAGGCGAAGATCAACAACATGCCTTACGTGCTGGAGTCGCTTGTGCTGCAGCAGGAAGACAACCGTCTGGTGGCGTTGGTCTGCCCCGACTACAACGAAGTGGACGCAAGCGGTCTGACAAGCGAACAGCTGGGCGAGGCGATGGAGGAAGCACGCAAGCAGGTGAATAGCGAATTGGCAGCTTACGAGCAGATAGCGATGGTCAGACTCTATCCGCATGAGTTTGAGAAGACACCGAAGAAATCCATCAAACGGTTCCTCTACACCAATATGGTGCAATAATTTACAATGTACAATGTTTGTTAATTGATAATTGTGAATTGATAATTGGTAAATGAATCTGTGTATTGACCAAGGGAACAGCCGGACGAAAGTAGCGCTGATGACGGACGAGGGAAAGATGATCAACCATTTCATCTACAAGACCTTCTCGTCTGCTGATGTGGAACGGTTGTTTGACTTGTACCCGATTACGGATTCGATCATCAGTTCGGTCATCAACATAGAGCCTGCGATAGTAAACACGCTCCACCGCCGCTCGTTGCATTTTGTGTTGTTTGACCATATGACACCTGTGCCTATCCGTAACGGCTACGATACACCGGCTACGCTGGGACAAGACCGTCTGGCAGCAGCTGTCGGGGCGAAAAGTCTTTGTCCGAACGAGAACCTGCTGATAATAGACGCCGGGTCGGCGATCACATATGATTTCGTGTCTGCGGAGGGCGAATATATGGGTGGAAACATCGCACCGGGACTGAAGATGCGGTTTACCATGCTGCAGCGGATGACCAAGAAGCTGCCGCTGGTGGAGGTGGATGAGAGTGAGTTGATTCCGCTGTTCGGCAAGAACACCCGCGACGCCATAGCAGCCGGCGTGATACGCGGAGTGGCGTACGAAGTGAAAGGCTATATGCGCACGCTGGGAGAGAAAGTGCCGCATTTCCAGACCTACCTGACAGGAGGGAATGCACCTTATATATCGAATAATGTCCGCAACTCGCGCAGCGAACGACGCGAAATGCACTACGAGAAGCATCTGGTGTTAATCGGACTGAACAACATTTTGATTTATAACAAGAAATCGTAATTACGTCATGACGTAATAACGACATATCGAATGAGAAAAATTAAACTGATAATAGCAGCGTTGCTGGTGAGTATGACTGTCGTGGCCCAGAACATGACGAGTTCGCCGTTCTCGCGTGACGCATATGGTGATTTGAACGAGAACGTGCCAAATGCCTATCGTGCGATGGGAGGAGTGGGATTCGGCATGCGCAATAACCGCGCAATATGTGCCGCACAGCCGGCTTCCTATACCGCGTGCGACTCGCTCACATTTATGATGGATATAGCCGCTAACGTTAACTGGAGCCGTTATCAGGACGCTACAGGCATGCGCAACAAGGCTAACGGAAACCTCGAGTATCTGATGTTGCAGTTCCCGCTTTGGAAACGATGGATAGCCATGTCGGTGGGGTTGCTGCCATTCAGTTCGGTTGGCTACGATATCAACGAGAGAGACTCCACCACGGACTTGCGCGGTGTGTATGACAAGAATTATTACGGAACCGGTAATATCAGTCAGGTATATGGCGGTTTGAGTTTCAATATCTGTAATTGGGTGGCACTCGGACTGAACGTATATTATATGTGGGGCGATCTGGACCGTATGCGTACGCTGACATTTGTGGATGCGAATAAAAACCCGACGATACAAGACGAATCGATGACCATCAGCACTGTGCGTCTGCGCTATGGCGCGCAGTTCTTCCATACATGGGGAAAACATACGGTGAATGTAGGCGGAGTATTTGAGAACAAACGCTCGCTTAACAGCGAATATATTGTGATAGAAACCCAGACGGAGGACTCGATTCCTATTTACAAAGGAGGTTTTGAGGCTCCTATGATGTTTGGTGTGGGCACCAGTTATATATGGGATAACCGATTGACAGTTGCTTTTGATTTCGAACGGGAGTTTATGGCGAATGCACAATATAACGGCGGATTAGGCAGTATGTACAACCTGCGTGATCGCAACAGGTATGCAATAGGTGTGGAATACCGCCATAACCCCATGGGGCGCAATTATGCAGAGCGTATGATTTGGCGTGCCGGACTCAACGTACAGGATGAATATCTCACTACCATCGAAGCACGCCGTATAACGGCAAGCATAGGCATCGGTTTCCCGCTGTACACAATAGGAACAGTGATCAATATGACGGTTGAATACGGTCACCGAGGCACATTGATAAACGGAGGATTAGAGGATAACTCACTGCGCTTCACAATAGGCGCCTCCATTGCCGAGAACTGGTTCTTTAAACGCAAGCTGTAATAGTTTGGCATGATAATTGAGAGAGAAGGAGAAAGAAAGCTTTGCTCAAAGTAAAAAGACCGCGGCGAGCCGCTCAAAGACATGAGAAATATTAACAATCAAAACAATACAATTATGAAATTCAAATCCTTATTAGTAGTAGCATTGGCAGCAGCCGTTCCGGCGATAGCTTGTGCCAAGAAACCTAAGAAAGTGGCAACTCCCGAAGAGGAGAAGACGGTTGTTGCCGAACCGGAGGAAACGCCGACAATCACCGAGGAGTGTGTAGTGAATGTGTCGTTGTTCCACGAGTCGGTTAAGAACAAACAGTATGCAGATGCGTATGAACCATGGTGGGAAGTATATACCACTTGCCCGAACGCCAACAAGTCGATCTACTCCGACGGAGCGAAGATCGTTGAGGCTCTCTGGAGCACCACCAAGGATGCAGCTGAGAAAGAGCGTCTCGCCAGCTTGGCTATCGAGATGCAGGACAAACGTATCAAATGGTTTGGGAATGATCCCAAATACCCGACGGCATATATCTTAGGCGAGAAGGGACTTACTTATCTGGATTTCTACGGTGAGAGCAAACTGGCAGAGGCACATGAGTGTTTACAGGCTTCGGCTAAAGGTATGGGTGCTAAGAGCAAGATACAAGTGCTGGTGAAACTGGTGGATGTATCCTATACGCTCTACAAACAGGATCCGAACGGCAAGGCTGAGCAGTTCATTGCGGATTATGAGTTGGCAAGCAACTATCTGGCTGACCAAGCCGGAGATGCCAGCAACAAGAATGCTGAGGTTGCCGGCAAGCAGAAAGATTATGTGGACAATATCTTTGCTATCTCCGGAGCCGCTGATTGCTCCAAACTGGATGATATCTATGCAGCAGCTGTTAAAGATAACTTGTCCAATCTGGATATGTTGCAGAAGATAGCCAAACTGTACAAACGCGTTCGTTGCACCGAGAGTGATGTGTATTTCGCAGCGTGCGAAGCCGCTCACAAACTGCAACCTACTCAGGAGTCCGCAGCAGGATGCGCGTCAATGTCCGCCAAGAAGGGTGACTACGAGCAGGCTATCGCCTATTACGACCAGGCTATCAAACTGGCTATGCAGGAGGACGCGATGGAGGATGTAGCTGATTATCAGTACAATGTGGCTGTATACTATTTTGCTAACCTCAAGAAATATCCCGAGGCTCGCAAGTATGCACAGGCTTCCATCTCCACGCTGAACGGATTAGGTATCACCAAAGGTCAAGGCCGCTGCTACATCATTATTGGTATGGCTTATGCAGCATCCCAGCCTTATGGCAACGACGCTAAGGGTCACATACTGAACAAGACCGTTTACTGGGCAGCTGTTGACAAATTCGTTAAAGCAAAACAGGTAGATCCATCGGTAGAAGCAACTGCCAACGAATACATCAGTTCGTACAGCAAATACTATCCTACCAAAGAGGAGCGTTTCGACCTGCCGAACGAGTTCTCAGGATCGACTTTCTATGTAGGCGGTTGGATAGGCGAGACTACCTCAATCCGCTAAGCGAATGAGCATATGCACCAGACATATGAATGCACGTATAGCGAGCACCTTGGTTGTGCTCGCTGTTGCGCTTCTGGCGTGTCACAGCGACCCTTCGGATGAGGGACAGCAGTATGACCTGCCACGCAAAGAAATGCCGGTGCTTAGTACCACGAATGTCAGCACACTCATATCCGATTCCGGTGTAACACGCTATCGTATAGAAGCTGATCTATGGGAAATTTTCGACAAGGCCGAGCCTCCGTATCAGGAATTTCCGAATGGTATCTATCTGGAGCAGTTTGACGAACAGTTGGAGGTTCAGGCTTCGCTCAAAGCCGACTACGGGCATTATAATGAGACAGAACAGGTGTGGACATTACTGGGCAATGTACACGCTCTTAACAGGAAAGGAGAGGAATTCGATTCTCCGCGTATGTTCTGGAGCCAGCGTCAGCATCGCGTCTATTCGGATACAACGATCCATATTACCAGGGAGGCCAGTATTATCGCGGGTGTCGGTTTTGAATCCAACGAAGAAATGAGCAAATACACTATTCTTCATCCCACAGGTGTATTTCCTGTGGATGAAGAGTGATAATTTGCAAGTGGTTAAGAAAGAGATGTCGAAAACATAAAATTGTAATCGTATGTTATTGGAAAACAAAGTAGCATTGATCACGGGAGCTGCGAGAGGAATTGGCAAACAGATTGCGCTGACTTTTGCCCGCGAAGGAGCAAATATAGCATTTACCGATATAGAGGCTAACGAACTGTCTCAGCAGACTGCTGATGAGATTAAGGCATTAGGAGTGGATGTCCGTTTCTATGGCGGCAATGCAGCAGATTTCGAGGCCGCACATCAGGTTGTAGAGCAAGTGATTGCTAATTTCGGTCATCTGGATATATTGGTCAACAATGCCGGTATTACCCGTGACACGCTGCTTATGCGCATGACAGAGCAGCAGTGGGATCAGGTGATTCAGGTGAATCTGAAGTCCGCCTTCAATTTCACGCACGCGGTCACACCCTCAATGATGCGTCAGCGTGGCGGCTCAATCATATCGCTCAGTTCCGTAGTAGGTATCAACGGCAATGCCGGGCAAGCCAATTATGCAGCCAGCAAGGCCGGTATCATTGCGCTCACCAAGTCAGTTGCCAAAGAATTGGGTAGCCGGGGCGTGCGCGCCAATGCTATCGCGCCAGGATTCATCCTGACCGATATGACCAAAGTATTGAGCGAGGACACGCTCAAGCAGTTTGTTTCGATGATTCCGATGCGGCGCGGCGGAGAGCCGGAGGAGGTAGCCAAAGTGGCTCTGTTCCTCGCAAGTGATTTGAGTTCGTACGTCAGCGGTCAAGTAATACAAGTGAATGGTGCCATGGCGTAAATCATCCACGCGCATAGTAGCGCAGAATGGTAGTATATATACTACAAAATCCTCCGCAGAGACGCGGAGGATTTTTGTTGTCCGGATATCCGGATATCTGGAGTTCCGGAGTTCCTGTTATTTCGTGAGGATTAGGTATTCCCAGGGTTTGAAAGTGAAGGTGTGCGGGGCATCCAGATGATGTGTTCTGCCGCAGGGGAAGGTGTAGTCACCGGCATATTCGCCCAACTCAAGTGTCACGGTCTGCTCCCCGGCTGACATGTTCATTACTGCTAATACGGCTTTGCCGTTCAGCGGACGCACGCAAGCGAAGATGTGATTGTTGTCTGCAGGGATGCGAACCATCGGTGCGCCTTTCTCCGGACAGAAGAGAGCAGGATTATCAGCACGCAAAGCATTCAAACCTTTGTATAAGTCAGCCTGTGCGAAAGCCGGATCAGTGTCAATGAGATCTTTCTCAAAGAACTCCAGACGATGATGATTGCCGCTCAACTGACCAGTGTAGATCATCGGCATACCCGGTACTACATAGCAGAAAGCAGCGAACAAAGGCACTGCATCGCCCATCCGCTCTTGCTCTGTGCCGTTCCAGGAGTTCTCATCGTGGTTGGAGATGAAGTTCATGCGGATAGCCTCGGGACGGATAGTAGTGTCCGCTTTAGCAAAGTAAGCCCAGAGATCCTCCACACCTTTTTTGCCTTGCGCCACATCGTTCATAATATGGTGGAGGGTCCAGCCGTAATACATATCAAAAGCACTCTCGGTCAGTTCTTGTGCTTTGTCCTCATCCTCAGCAAGGGTAAACATATCCGGGTGGGTCTTGCGCAGGTCGCCCATTGCCCAGTTCCAGAAATCAGTCGGCACTTCGCCTGCCACATCGCAGCGGAAACCGTCGATGCCGATAGAGTCCATCCACCAATGCATGGCTTTGAGCATCTCGGCACGCATATCCTGATTGTCATAATTGAGTTTGGAGATGTCTGTCCAGTCGTATTGCACCATGAGATTACCGAGGCTGTCGCGGTAGTGCCATCCTTCGTTCTCCGTCCAGCGGCTGTCGGGAGCAGTATGGTTGGCTACCCAGTCGAGAATAACTTTGAATCCCAAGTCATGAGCCGTAGTGAGGAAATGCTCAAAGTCTGCGCGCGTCCCGAACTCAGGATTGATCTGGCAGTAGTCGATAATAGAGTAGTAGCTGCCGAGCGTGCCTTTGCGCGTGATTTGTCCGATAGGCTGGCATGGCATCACCCAAATAATGTCAATGCCATTCTCACGGAGCTGTGGCAGCACGGCTTCTGCTGCCTGGAAAGTGCCTTCGGGTGTTAATTGGCGGGTGTTCAGTTCATAGATAGTAGCGTCATACGCCCATTCGGGGTGTACACTCTGCGGTTGCTGCTTGGCGCATGAGGCAAAACTCAAAAGCGCTAAAGCAAAGAGAAAAGTCTTTTTCATTATAGTATAGTATTTAAAGGATTATTTGTCAAACTCAATCTTATAACTCAGATTACGGCGGTTGATGATGACCGTAACACGCTCGCCCAGATAGACACGCTGGTAAATTATCTCCTCCGGACGGTCGATTAGGGGAATGAGATCGCCGTACAGCAAAGGCATGGAGTTGCGGCGGAGGTGAATGAGTTCGGAAACCTTAGCACGCATCTCCTGTTCCTCGTGGCTGAGATTGTCAAAACGCATCATATGGCGGTTGTCGGGATCGTTACCTCCCACCTCGGCATACTCGTCTCCCTGATAGATACAAGGAACACCGGGCAGGGTCATGTTGAGCACTTCAAGCAAAAGTGCGCGTTTGTAGGCCTTGTCGGCATTGCCGATCCCCACTTCGCGTGTCCATCCTTCTTCTTTGCCTTGGCTATGTATATCTATTGCACCGCCGGCGATGGAGGCGAAACGAATCTGGTCGTGGTTGCCGGATATGTTACCCATTGTGTGGTGAGCACCGTAGGTCTTTAGCGATGTGAGTTCATTATTGAGCACAGCATCCAAACCTGTGTAGCCGCAAAGAGCCTCGCGGGCTGTGAAATAGACGTTGAAATCAAACTGTGCGTTGAGCATACCGGGTTTGACATAACTGCCGATGAGTTCAGGGCTGCCGTATGTCTCTCCGATCATCCAAATCGGGCGACCGGGCCAGCGCTTGGCAATTTTCTGTCCCAGCAAACGCCAATAACCTTCTGGGATATGTTTGCAAGCATCGTGGCGGAAGCCGTCCAAGTCATAGTTGGCGAGCCAATAGAGTGCGCTGTCGGTCATCGCCTCACATATATCTTTACGTTCCAGATCAAGAGAGGGGATGTGTTTGTCGAACCACGTAGTCAGACGCGCTTCATCCCAGAGCTCAAAGTTGCGTCTTCCGTCCGGCAGGATAGAATCGGTATGCCAGTCGGGGTGTTGCTGGAGTGTGGGCGAGTTGATGTGCATGTGGTTGGCTACGTAGTCCAAGATTACGTTCATGTTATGTGCATGAGCGGTATCCAAGAGTGCACGCAGTTCGTCAGGCGTGCCGAAACGCTGTTCCAGTGCTGTGGCATATATAGGCCAGTAGCCGTGGTAACCGCTGAACTTGGTGTATTGCTTGGATGGGTCGTATTTGTTGCCGTTTGGGAACGGATAGAGCCCCCATGCATCCCATGGATTTTGAGTAACAGGGCTGATCCAGAGAGTGTTGACACCCAAGTGATCGAAATAGCCTTCGCTGATTTTGGCGGTTATACCAGCCAAGTCACCGCCCTGGTAATCCACGATGTCCAAGACCTCGGGCGAGTTCATCTTCCAGTCGTTGGCTGTATTGCCGTTATGGAAACGGTCAATCAGAATAGAGTAGAGCACTTGTGCTTGCGGATCATGGCGGTTGAGTTGGGAGGCCTGTGTAACAATCTCACCGTCCTGAAGCGGCAACAGCATGTCGTTGTAGAGGTATTGGTTATCCTCCGCAAAGACGCGCAGCCATGCACGGCCTTGGGCACATTGTGCCACCTCAGGGCAGCCGGCTATGTTCAGTAGCCATGTGTTCCCTTCGCTCTTCTGCCAATACTCATCGCTTATGGGCATATTCTGCACATAAGCATTGAGACGGGGATTTTCCACGCCGTCAAAGAATCCGACAATCAGTTTGCCGTCCTCATAGCCAAGCGAGACAAGGCTCTGACGAACGGGTTTGTTAGGCAGCACCGGAATGGCGAATCCGATACCCTTATGCTCAAACGGCAGGGACTGAATAGAGCGGGTGTCCACTACCTCTATTGTTTCGCTTTCGCCCTCACAGAGGAGAGGCAAGTAATCTGTCAGGACTACCTGCATAGTGTCGCTTGTCAAGCGAACAGGCATAACAGGAGCAGAATAGGCGAGAGGCCGTGCGTCGCTCTCTGCTTGGGGCTTGCAGCCGAAGAGAATGCCCAGTAAGGCAATCAGGATGACAAACTTTCTCATGGTAATTACGATTTATGGCACAAAATTACAAAAATATTTTCATATGTGCAAAAAAAAGTGTAACTTTGTGCCATAAAATACAGAATAACCATGACAATACAAGATTACATAGCTGCTCATCGCGAGCGATTCTATGAGGAATGGGCATCTCTCATCCGTATCCCCAGTGTCAGTTGCCAGACAGCGCACAAAGCTGATATGCTGCGTTGTGCGGAGCGGTGGAAAGAACTGCTGTTGGAGGCAGGGTGCCAGAGGGCGGAGGTGATGCAGCCTACCCCTAACCCCTCCCTAAAAGGAGGGGAACAAGGAAATCCGTTTGTGTATGGCGAGTATCGAGTAGATGTACAAAGGGACGATGTACAATGTACGAAGGATGTTCCCACTGTGCTTGTTTATGCCCACTACGATGTGATGCCCGTAGAGCCGTTGGAGCAATGGAAGTCCGATCCATGGGAGCCGGAAATCCGGGACGGAAGGCTCTATGCCCGCGGAGCGGATGACGACAAAGGGCAGGCGATGATTCAGGCAAAGGCCTTTGAATATATGGTGCACGAAGGCTTGCTGCAATGCAATGTGAAGTTTATCTTCGAGGGCGAAGAGGAAATAGGTTCTCCTTCGTTAGAAGCATTTATCAGCGAACATAAGGATTTGCTCAAGAGCGATATTATCCTCGTCAGCGACACTTCGATGATTGGCAAAGACACGCCGTCAATCACTACAGGCTTGCGTGGTCTGGCTTATTGGCAGATAGAGGTGGACGGACCGAACAGAGATTTGCACTCGGGTCATTTCGGCGGAGCGGTGAAGAATCCTGTGAATGCGCTGTGCGAGATGCTTTCGCAGGTGGTGGATAAAGACGGACGTATGACCATTCCTGGTTTCTACGACGATGTGCTTCCTATCCCCGAAGAAGAGAGGAAGATGATAGCCGAGATACCGTTCTCGCAGGCAGCCTATAACAATGCGATAGACGTGGATGATGTATTCGGAGAGAAAGGGTATAGCACCTTGGAGCGCAACAGTTGCCGCCCGTCGTTTGATGTGTGCGGAATATGGGGAGGCTATACGGGCGAGGGCAGCAAGACGGTGTTGCCGAGCAAAGCTTTCGCGAAAGTGTCGTGCCGGTTGGTGGCGAATCAGGATCACGAGAAGATTTCCCGCGCGTTCATTGAATATATGCGTGCGATTGCGCCTACAGGCGTGCGCGTACAGGTGACGCCGATGCATGGCGGTCAGGGATACGTGTGCCCGATAGATATTCCGGCGTACAAGGCGGCGGAGCACGGCTTCGAAGTGGCTTTCGGCAAGCGTCCGCTGGCTGCACGCCGCGGCGGGTCAATACCTATTATTTCTTCGTTCGAGCAGATTCTGGGCGTTAAGACCATTCTAATGGGCTTCGGTTTGGAGCAGAACGCCATCCATTCGCCCAATGAGAGTATGGACATGGAGGTATGGGAGAAAGGCATAGTGGCTGTCACGGAGTTCTACAAGGCTTACGCGGTGAATCATTAATCCCCCTGAATCTCAATAATCGTACATTTTTGTGTGCAATGAAACTCAAGCTATGCAGTTTGAGTTTTTTGTACAAATTGAGGCTTTTTCTTGCATAATTCACAAAAAACAGCAACTTTGCACCATCATTCGCATAACAACACCATGACCGCTATCTGTCTATCTCAGGGCGGCGATGGCTTGCTCGAGTGCGGCGATGCGGGTTTCGGCATCGGATTTTTTCTTCTGCTCAAGAGCGACAATCTCGGGTTTGGCGTTCTGGACGAAACGCTCGTTGGAGAGTTTCGCCATGACACCGCGGAGGAAGCCCTGCTGGTGCGCAAGGTCCGCCTCCAGTTTCTTCAGTTCCTCGTCCACGTTGATGAACTTGTCCAACGGAACGGAGTATTCGGTCGTGCCGACGATGAAGGAAGAAACCCCACCTCGTTCCTCCCCACAAGGGAGGATGGAAAGTTCTATGTTGGCGAGTTTCTTCAGGAGGCAGGCGTATTCGTAGTGGTCGGCACCGTCGAAATAGAGGGTGAGGACCTCTTTGGGCGGGATGTTCTTCGATGCACGGATGTTGCGCACGCCGGAAACGATGAGTTTGAGGGTCTCTACTTCGCCCAGGATAAGCTCGGATTGACCCCGATCCGCTCCCGACTTGATCCCGATCCGATTCTCTCTCGATAGTGTCTCGCCAGTCTGATTTTGCGTAGTAACCATGATAGATTCGCCCTGTTTGCGTTCGTAGAGGTTCTGCCAGAGTTCCTCTGTGATGAAGGGCATGAAGGGGTGTAGCAGTTTCAAGAGACGGTCGAAGAACGCGAGTGTGGCCTCATAGGTCTCGCGGTCAATAGGCTGCATGTAGGCGGGCTTGATCATTTCCAAGTACCAGCCGCTGAACTCGTCGGTGTAGAGACGGAAGATGGTCATGAGGGCTTCGGAGAGACGGTACTTGCTGAAGAGGTCGGCTATCTCCGCTTCGGTCTCACTCAGTTTGGCATCGAACCAAGCGATGGCTTGGGCGTTGAGGAGTTTCTCATTTTCACATTTTCCTATTTCCTCATTTATATCCCAGCCTTTGATGAGGCGGAAGCAGTTCCAGATTTTGTTGCAGAAATTACGTCCCTGCTCGCAGAGGGAGTCGTCGTAGAGAATATCGTTGCCGGCAGGCGCGGAGAGGAGAATACCCATTCGCACGCCGTCGGCACCGTAACGCTCGATGAGATCCAGCGGGTCGGGACTGTTGCCGAGCGATTTGGACATCTTGCGGCCTAATTTGTCTCGGACGATACCGGTGAAATAGACGTGACGGAACGGCATTTTGCCTACGTACTCGTAGCCCGCCATGATCATTCGTGCGACCCAGAAGAAAATGATATCCGGACCCGTTACAAGGTCTGCGGTGGGGTAGTAATACTGAATCTCCTTGTTGTCGGGGTGCTCGATGCCGTCGAAGAGCGAAATAGGCCAGAGCCATGAGCTGAACCATGTGTCGAGAGCGCCTTCGTCCTGCACGAGGTTAGTTGATAGTTGATAGTTGACAGTTGATAGTTTTTGCGCTTCCTCTAAACTTTCCGCCACGATGATCTTGTCGGCAGGGTAGTTTTCCATTCCTGTTTGCGCGAGGAGATCGGCATCGTAGTACGCCGGGATGCGGTGTCCCCACCAGAGTTGGCGCGAGATACACCAGTCTTTGATGTTCTCCAACCAGTTTCGGTAGGTGTTCTTGTATTTGGCGGGATAGAAGACGATGTCGTCGTTCATGACGGGCGGCAAGGCGATGTCTGCAAAATGCTGCATCTTGACAAACCACTGGAGCGAGAGCCGCGGTTCGATAGGCACGTTGGTGCGCTCGGAATAACCGACTTTGTTGTCGTAGTCTTCGATCTTCTCCACGAGGTTGAGCGCCTTGAGGTCTTCCACTATCTGTTTGCGGCAATCGAAACGGTCCAAGCCGTGGTACTTGCGTACGTTGGGTTGGAGTTCGGGCTCGACGGTATCCATGTTGAGGTGTGCGTCCGGCGTGAAGATGTCTATGGTCTTGAGGTCGTATTTCTGCCCCAGCGCGTAGTCGTTCACGTCATGCGCGGGCGTTACCTTTAAGCATCCTGTTCCGAAACCAATCTCTACGTAGCGGTCCTCGATAATAGGAATGACACGTCCCACACCCGGCACGATGACATGTTTGCCTTTGAGCCACTGGTTCTTCTCCTCTTTAGGGTTGATGCAGACGGCTATATCTCCGAAGATGGTCTCGGGACGGGTGGTGGCTACGATGGCGTAGTCAGTTCCGGTTTCGGGGTTGGTGACATCCGGTTCCGCTACTTTGTAGCGCAGGTAGTAGAACTTGGAGTGCTCGTCGTGGTAGATGACCTCTTCGTCGGAGAGAGCCGTCTGGCGCTCAGGATCCCAGTTGACCATGCGGAGCCCGCGGTAGATAAGGCCTTTCTTATAGAGGTCGCAGAAGACACGGATGACCGCTTTGGAACGCGTCTCGTCCATGGTGAAAGCGGTACGGTCCCAGTCGCACGAGCAGCCTAATTTGCGGAGCTGCTTGAGGATGATGCCTCCGTGTTCGTCGGTCCAGTCCCACGCGTGTTTGAGGAACTGCTCACGCGTCAGGTCGGACTTGTTGATGCCTTGCTCCTTAAGGCGTTTGATGACCTTGGCTTCGGTGGCGATAGAGGCATGGTCAGTACCCGGCACCCAGCAGGCGTTCTTGCCCTCCAGACGCGCACGGCGAACCAGGATGTCCTGAATCGTTTCGTTGAGCACGTGCCCCATATGCAACACACCTGTTACATTGGGTGGCGGGATGACGATGGTATAGGGCTCACGGCCGTCGGGAGTGGAATGAAAAAGTTTGTTATCGAGCCAGTATTGATACCAGCGGGCTTCGATGTCTGTCGGGTTGTACTTGGATTCCATATATGAGATAAAGCAAAAAACGTGCAAAGATACATATTTTTGTTGAAAGTAGAAAAATGAAAATTGATATTTTTTTATTTTTTTATTAAAAAAAATATTTTTTGCAGTAAATCGACGCGCGCGCTTGCATATGT
>FLNW01000389.1_pt1 | contig 37250 bp, 32 predicted proteins | sample 1140371 | NCBI WGS metagenome assembly FLNW01 (sample SAMEA3878170, study PRJEB12797) | bioreactor metagenome | biome: Moose rumen | place: Sweden | collected 2011-10
ATGTTGATTCATCCAATTTTGCAGTTTTTCTGCCGAATGCTGATTATCTGAAATTTTAAAGAAATCTGAAAAATCATCAGCTCTACGAAGCTCTGATGGAGTCAAATTTTCATCTAGCGAATATGCTAGTATTTTCTGTTCTCTAATATTCATATCTACAATGTCATAATAAATCATGACAATAGAATAAGAATATATTTTTTGATTGCAAGATTAATTCAAAGGTTTTTTTGACAAAATTTAAAAAAGTCCCCCCCCCCCTTTGATAAGGGGGATGGTCGGAAGACCAGGGGGATAAAAATCCCTCCGACTCACTTTGTTGCCACCTCCCTTACCAAAGGAAGGCTATACTAAAAGCATTTATTTTTTCATATTCATTTCTGGACTGAAACAAGTCAAACTCACACTCCATTCCATTTCAAAATTACAAAATTTCACTCAAAATCTTTGAGTTTTTCATCATTTAAATCTCTCTTTTTCATCAGTAATTTCAGCTGTTCGTCATTTATTTCAAGTACATTTTGAGTAGCTAAATGTCCAAAAATCTGAGCGATTCACACAAGCGGAATCAGTTTTTGAGAATTATTTTTTTTATCTTCAAGGATTTTGAATATCGGAAGTCAGATTTCTATATTTGGAATCTTATTTTCAAAATGAGGTTGAATAAGTGATTTTGGAGCGATATTTATGGTATATTTTGAAACAAAAAAATCCAAATCTGAAATTGGTTGAATTCATCGAGTGGAATACAGCATTTTCTGCTCCCCTTTGGCAAGTGGCATAATCCCCCCATCCTTCGGATTACCCCCCTTATTAAGGGGGGTAGGGGGGATTTGATTATATCCCTCCGCCTCATTTCATTCGGCACCTCCCTTACCAAAGGGAGGCCTTCTTTTCCTAAATTTAGCAATGAAAAATCCACCAGTTCAATGAACATGAGGCCAAAGTCTAGCAACTTTTTTTGCATTTTCAGGTGATAAAATTTCATTTCCTCTCCAACTACAAATTCAGTCAGATTTTTCATCTAAAGGAACTGGTAATAATTCAATTTTATCTCAATACTCTTTCAATACTTCCGAAACTACATATTCATTTTCCAATACATTTGTAGTGCAAGTAGAATAAACTAATTCTCCTCAAACTTTCAACGATTTCAGTCATGAAATAAGTAACTGGATTTGTAATTCTGAAAGCTTTTTCGATTTCTTTTCGTCTCGCTGTCGGATTTTTTTATCAGATTTATATTGCATTCCTTCTCATGAACAAGGAGCATCTACCAAAACTTTATCAAAAGTTTCTGGAAACTTATCTCAAATAACGCATCAATCTTGATTGATTATTCAGACATTAAATATCCCACAGCGGTGGAGATTTGCCTCTAATGCTTTTTTTCTTCATTGATTTATCTCGTTGGAGATAAGGAATCAAATTTTCTGCCCCCCTTTGGCAAGGGGCATAATCCCCCCATCCTTCGGATTGCCCCCCTTATTAAGGGGGGTAGGGGGGATATTTAAAGAGTTATTATATCCCTCCGCCTCATTTCATTCGGCACCTCCCTTACCAAAGGGAGGTTTTCCTCACATTAAATTATCAGCAATTTGAACCGATTTTCCTCATGGAGCAGCACACATATCCAAAACATAATCTCAAGGCTCTACTCAAAGCATTTGCACACTCAAACTTGCAGCCATTTCTTGTACATATATTAGTCATGCCTGATGGAGAAAATGACTTCATAGACTTGCTGGTTTTAGATTTTCTTTCCTGGTTGCAAATAAAACATCATTATATTTATTTCAATTATAAGAAAAATCTGGCTCCGACAAATTTCGTTCATCTGAAATTGTAGAACATATAATATTATATAAATCAGATTTTTTATTTTTGTATCAGCGATGATTTAATATTTTTATACTTTTTTTGACTGGATTATTGTAACATTTTTCAAACTCAAAAAAATCTGCTTCATTTAAAATCTCTTTTACCATATCTAAATATGAAATACTTTTCATGATGGTTTGAGTAAATTAAACACAAAGTTGTCATTCTGGGTGAAACGAAGAATCCAGGAAAACATGACATAAATGGATTCTTCGGTCGCTTTGCTCCCTCTGAATGACGAACTAACACACAAATTTTTATATAGATTTATATTTGAAAAAAAAGTCTGAATAGATAGATTGAAAGAGTAGAGATACAATCACCGCCCTAAAGGGCGGAGAAGTGTTGTAGATTATAATTTATATTATGTTACAAACTAGAAAATGGCAGATGTAACTAAATCTCAATCTTTAGCAAATAGGTATCGTCCTCAGACTTTTGATGAAATGATAGGACAACAACACATAATTTGAATTCTGAAATCTAAAATGCAGTCAGATTCTTCTTCATTGCAAAATTACTTACTATGCTGACCTCGCTGAACTTGAAAGACTACTTCTGCAAGAATTTTAGCGAAAGCGATAAACTGTTTAGACCCACACGATGGAAATCCATGTAACAAATGTGCAAACTGTGAATTGATAAATAGCTGAAAAACTACGGATTATGTGGAAATAGATGCCGCTTCAAATACTTGAGTAGATAATGTTCGTGAAGTGATTATCGATCAAGCAGGTTATCAGCCAATTTCTCTGAAAAAGAAAATATATGTGATAGATGAAGTTCATATGCTCTCTACGGCTGCTTTTAATGCACTTTTGAAAACTATTGAGGAACCAAGTGGAAATGTATGTTTCATTTTAGCAACTACTGAATTACAAAAAGTACCTCAAACGATAGTTTCTCGTGTGCAGGTTTTCAATTTCAAGAAAATCCCACAAGATGAAATGGTTACCCACTTATGAAATATTTGTAAAACTGAATGATTTGAATTTGATAATGAGGCTCTTGAATTGATTGCTACGATATCGGAGTGATGTGCTCGTGATGCTATTAAATACCTGGATCAGGTAAGTGTTTTAGGAAAAGTTTCTACTGAAAATGTAAGTCAATTCCTATGAATTTCTACAGATGCTACGATTAAATCATTCTTTGAAATAGTTAAAACAAATGATAGAAATCAGATTTTTGAGCAGATTGATAAATTAGCTCAATGAACTGATTTACAGCAATTCGCAAAACAATGTATTGGATATATCGATGCTCATATTTTGGATGATACTGATTTTTATTTAGCAATTTCAGAGGCATTTTGAGAAATTATGAGACAAGTAAGATTCTATCCTTATCCAGCAGTCTTGTATAAATTAGCTTTCAATAAATTTTTGAATGGTGATGAAAATACCTCCCTTATTAAGGGAGGTGGCGAACATGGTGAGCCGGTGGGATTAAAATCAAAAAAGAAAGAAGAATCTTCAGTTGTTGAAAAAAAACCAGAAGCTGAAGAAAAAAATCCCCCTGTCGCTGACGCTCCTTCCCCCTTACCGAAGGGGGACCATGTAGATTGAGATTTGTGGGAAAGAGTAATCAATCAAATTCAATCATCTACTACCAGACAGGTTTTCAAAGATCATATAACTATTGATAAAGTAACTGATAATGAAGTTTCTTTGATACATGATAACAATATGATAGCGAAGACAATGCTTGAAAAAGAGCATAAAGAAATTGAAGCTTTATTGGAGAAAGAATTAGGTAAAAAAGTGACTTTGAATATTCAGTGAATGACAAAGGAAGAATACTTTCAGAGATTAATGTGAATGTAAGCAAATCTCCCAATTTCAATGTGAAAAAAATTTTGTCAAAAAAACTTGCATTTATAAAAAAAAAGATTATACTATAAACAACAAAGTAAATCCCTATAGTGCGGGGGTTCGGAGAACCCTCATAAAGTGTGCTATAGGGTTTTTGTTTAGTTAAATCTTTTCTTCAATTAATATTTTTTCCTGAATAATATCATATTCTTTTGTATCATTAAACTCATATTTCCTAAAAAATGCATGGGAAATAATATCTACTACTTGTAATCATTTTTCTTGAAGAGGGGTACATATTTGAAATACTACATTTCTTTGTTTATATTTAAATTCTAAGAATTGTAAAAATTTTTCATTAAGAGTTTTGTTGGTTTCTCTACGAGAAGCTATAAAAAACACTATTTCATCTTGATCAATAAATCTTGAAGAAAAAACAAATCTAATAAGCTCATCAACTGCCTGATTATAAAGTTCATGAATATCTTCTTTTTTGTTAATTTTTACTTTATCAATTCTAAGATTCATAATCAGAATGTCTTTTTCTGATATCAGTTTTAAAGCTCTTAATATCGAAGATTCTTTTTCATGACAAGCATGAAATGTCCCTACAACTTTAATTCATTTTCATAACATCCAACGATTCAATTTTTTCATGATAACATTCGGAATCTTTTTATCTTTACAATACAAAAAAGTAATATTGAAAAATTTAGTATTCCCTAATATTTCAACACTGCTCAAATCCCCACTTTCATCCATATAAATATAAGCCATATTTCTTCAATTATCAAATAATGATAACGAGATTATAAACTTTATCACACATATTTCAATATTTTTTTTGACAAGACTAAAATTTATATTTATAAATGTTTTCCTAATAAGTAGATGATGAAGATATCTTGAGATTAAGGATTTAAAATTTTCACCTTGTAAAAGGTGAATTTTTTAATATAAGGAAAGAGCCAAATTAATTTTATCACCGAAAAAATTGCATCAAATTTTTTTGGACACAAAATAAAGACGATTGGTATTATCGTTTCTTATTCCCTGTGTCCGAAAGGATTTGGTGATAATGAAATTAGTTTGGCGACTCGGTAATATCAGTCGTCTTTTTTTATTATATTAAACAATAATGGATTCTTCAAAAATTAAAGCAATAAATGGAATCGTTGATGCTGCTATTTATGCCTTTGCTCAATGACTTTTTGAAAGGAATAAAAAAGAGGCATCAGACCCAAATGGAGTTATCAATATGAAAAAGAAAAATTGTTTTGTTGCTGAGTTATGAGAAGAATTTATGTTCTATTCTGCCTTTGTTCGTAGTTTTGATAGTTCATTTTGAATAGTTCTTGAAAACATTGGTAATAATATTGCGAAACTTAGTTATGATGTTAGAAATAACATAAAATCATTTATATTGCCGGAACAAACTTCAAGAATTTCTTCTATCATGGATAGTTATCTTAAGCATGAAAGTGTACCATGTATAGAGCATTACTCGGATTTTAGTTGTATATACCCATCAAATATAACAAGTTTTGAAAGAGAACATGTTACAGATAATTATTTTTATGATGGTAGTAAGAATGAACATTATTTAATTGAATTAAAGGCATGAGGTAATTTAGATAATAAAAAAGCGAGAGCCGAGAAACAAGCATTACTTGAAGAATATTTTCTACTAAAAAATCAAATAAGAAATGATAAATCAGCAAAAATAAAAATATTTTTTGGAACAGCTTATAATATGTTTTGAGAATGAAATACTTGGAGACAATGAAGTGTTGAACAATTTTTTGCAAAAGATGAATTGTTAATCGGTAAAGATTATTGGAATTTTGCTTGTAATGATAGTGAATGATTTAATATAATATTTGAGCAATATAAAAAATCAGCCGAACATATAAGAAAAGCATTAAAGGAGATTAAAAGTCTTTATTTTTAATAAATAGAAAAATGAAAAACAAACTAAAACTAATTAATTGAGATTGTTTTGATGCATTAAAGAAAATAGAAACTTGAAGTATTGATTTAATTCTTACAGACCCTCCATATAATTTGGCTAATTATTCCACTTGAAATATGAAATTTGATTGGAGAGCTGAAATAAATAATGATGTTGCGACATGGGATGAAAAGCCACTAAATCCACAAGATTTAGTTAAAGATTTTCAAAGGGTTTTATCTTCAAAATGAAATATCTTTGTATTTTGTTCTTATAATCTTTTATGAGAATATCATAAAGTATTTGACCCTGTTTTTGATACTTTTCAATTTATGGTTTGGCATAAAACAAACCCTATACCAAATATAAGAAAAAGTTCATTTCTTAATTCTTGTGAATTGATTGTTTGTTGCCGAAATAAATGACATACATGGAATTTTACAAAACAAAATGAAATGCATAATTTTTTTGAAAGTTGAATTTGTATGTAAAAAGAAAGAATTAAAGATAAAGATTGAAAAAATGCTCACCCAACTCAGAAACCAGTAAAATTATTGGAGCATATTATATCTATCGCAAGTAATGAATGAGATACTGTTCTTGATTGTTTTAACTGAGTTTGAAGTACATGAGAAGCTGCATTAAAATTAAATCGTAACTATATCTGAATTGAATTAGATAAAAATTATTGTGAACTAACAAAAAATCGTTTAAAAAAATATTTATAAAATACAAATTGAAAAATAATATATTAATATTATAAAGAAATGTAGCAATTTTTTAATTTCAAAATATTTTATACACATGAAAAAATTCTGACTTTTGATTGTTGCATGAATTGCAATAATCCTATCATGATGTGCAAACGACGAGGAAGCTTGTACTTGAGATGCTTGCACTTTGGACAACGAAACTCCTGTAGAGGAAACTCAGATGGCTGAAACTCCATTCTTTGGAAACAGAGAAAATTCAGCAAGCCGAGCCGTAGCTATGCAAAAACCATCACTTGATGAGATGGAAAACTATGATGCAATTTTGAATGGTTACACAAAAGATTGGACCAAAGAATATACTCTCACCAGTGAAGATTTAAGAATTTTGAATCAATGTCTCTGACAAGAATGGGCGAAAGATTTTAAAGAGTTTTCTGTAGACTGATGACAGACACATTCTCGGTATCATAATAATTTTTCAAAAGATGAATTAAAAGAATGAAATGTAATTACTCTGACATGAAGTTATAAATTTAACGATAGCAAATTGGCCTTGAATGATGAAGATAAAGCTGTTTTAGCTGAAAAAGGTTGGACTATCGTTCCATATAACAGAATTGAAGGTTTAAATGAAATGATGGGTAAAAATATGTTTCTTTCCTATAATGAAGAATCTTCAGAAAATCCTGTAAATAGTCCATATTGAAGCCCAGAAGAATGGACATACATTTATAATAAAATTGCATGAGAAAATTCTGAATTTGAAAGAAATCCAGCAAGTAGCATTCTGATTACGAATGATTTAGTTTTGCATTCTTTCCATAAATTATTTGATAATACTTTGAAATTCTATGAACAAACAGTTTCCAGAGATACAGTAAAAGAATTAAGTCAGATTTTATTTGAAAAGTTTTCTAATTTAGCTCAGAATGAAAAGAATGGAGATTTGAAAGAAACTTACGAATTCTTAGCAGCTTATTGGTCTATTCCTGCTAGTATCTTAGTTGAAAAAGAAGATTTGGAGATTGAACCACATTTTGATGAAGATAAATGAGAATGGATTGAATGAACAGTAAAAGATGATGAAGAACTTAGAAATCTGATTAGAGAAAATGCTAAAAAATATATTTCAAAGCTAGATAGTGCCGACCAGGAATTGATGAATGAAACTTTAGAGCGGATTTTCTCAGCGAGAGACATAATTCCTGACCAATTCTTGATGAGTTATAGTCCAGACTTTATCGCTATAAATGAAATAAAGCAAGATTATACACAATTTGTGCCTCGCTCTCATTATACTGATAATGCTGAATTGAAAACTTATTTCATGGCTATGAAATGGCTTATGAGAGAAAAATTCTATTTCTGAGATGATAAATTAACTAATGCAGCTTTGGTTATGGTAAGTAATATTTCAGATGAAGATACTGCTAAACTTTGAGAATTATCAGCAAAGATAAAAAAGCTGATTGGTTGAGATGATGATTTGACTTTGGAATCTTTGACTGCTTGGATGAAAGAAAATAATTTCACTTCTCCTGAATCTATTCTAAATATCACAGAAGAACAAAAATCAGAATTATTCAAACTCGTTCCACAAAAGATTCAGTCAACTGCTTATGAAACAGCTGATGTAATGGTAATTGACTGAGAAGATGCAAAAGATATGACTGCAGGATTTGTATTCTTCGGAGAGAAATTCACACTTGATAGTTATTTATTTGATTTAATGACTGCTGGTAGTGCAGAAAAGGAGTATGCTTATATGCCAAATATGCAAACTGCTCTAATCATACCTGATGCCCTGGAAAATAATTCTGATGCTGCTGAAATGGTTGACCTCTGGATGAATGTCAGAATTGTAAAAGAAGATATTTTGGAAGATTCAGAATTTACTCAATATTCAAGTTATAATAAAGTAAAACAAGATGCTATTGAAAAACTAAGAGAAGAAGTAACTAACCCTTGAATTATGAATACTATATATCATAAATGGATTGATATGATTGGATATCTAATCAATGAAGCTGAAGAAAATGCTCCATATTTTAAACTTGACCCAGTTTATAGATTAAAGAATCTAGTTACTTATATGGGTTCTTATACGGAACTCAAACATGATACATTGCTTTATGTAAAACAGGCTTATGCTGAAATGTGATGAGGAGGTAGTGCTGACTGTAATATCGAAGTAGATCCTCCATTATTACCAGTACCAAAATGATATATTGAGGCAGATATTGATGTAGTAAATAAATTAATAGAATTAAACAATGAAACAAAATCTGATTTTTCTGAACTTGATGATTATGTTCTAAATAATTTCGTAGAATTTGATACATTCTTGACTCATATTAGATCTATCCTTGTTCAGCAGATGAATAATGAAGTAATTAGCGATGAAGATTTTGAATGGATAAGAACTGCTTATGATAAACTATCTCAAATCACATTCCCATTAGCCGATTGAATAACTCAGAAAGAAATGAGGGCTGCTTTAATTGCTGATATATTCACTTCTGAAGGATGAAATCCACTTTATGAAGCTGTTTGAAGACCTGCATTAATGCTTGTAATGATTGATGATATTAATGGAAAAAGAATCGCACGAGGTCCAATATTCACTCACTATGAGTTCTACGATTCAGATGATGTTGTAGATGCTAAATGAAGTAGATTAAACGATATTCAATGGCAAGCTGCTTATGATGGATTGACTTGAAGTCAATTAAAATCTGCATTATCTACTTTGAGTAAAAATTTGGATAGAAGATTAAAAAGTGAATAAGATTTACAAATCTCCCCTTGCGGTGAAGGATTTGAAAAATATTGTCACATTTTCAAACTTCTGTCGTTATATAATATATAATTTATATTTTAATATTATCAAAAAAATGAAAAAATTCTGACTTTTGACTACCCTCTTAATGGGATGATTATTGCTTAGTGGATGTAGTTTCCATGTGAATGTTAATGACACCAGTTCTACTGACGAGAACAACGAAACCACTTCATACAACTTGGATAATGATGCAGGTCGCCTTTTGGCTTGTAATGAAAGAGTTGGTTTCTATCTAAATACTGAAACATTTAATGCTGAATGGGACGTAGAACAAGAAGCTTGAGCATCATTCGTTTTGAATTGACATATAACTCGTGAAGAGAATTGAGATGTAGCTGAAGATGATGTAGAATGTGTAATTGATATGGTAGATAAAAGTGTAAATGTAGAATTCTCAAATCATAAATTTAATGGAGAATTACAAGATGTAGCTACAGAAGAAGTATCAGAAGAAACAAATTCAGATATGCCTGTGGCAAAAATGAGAGTTTTGGAATGACAAACAGAGGAGGAAACTCAAGCAATGGTAGAGGAAGCTTGCTCTAATATGTGATGAAATTGGGTTGATGGTGGATGTGTATTAGAAGATAGTTCAGTTGTTAATTTCTAAGTAAAGATTTTTAAACTACGAGAGGAGAAATCTGAATTTCTCCTTTTTTTAATTTTATATTGTGATTTTATCAGATTTTTTTAATGTAATTTGTAGTTATTTTTAGTTTCGTAAAAAATCATGCACGAATACATCAACCTAACAGCAGAAAATATCAATAAAGAACACATTTGTTGTGCTATCGGAGATCCAAAACATCAATGTGGAGTAAATAGTAAAAAAGAATGGATTAAAAGCAAATTAAAAGACTGACATGTATTTAGAAAACTCAACGATAGAGGAAAAATTTTTATCGAATATGAACCTATAGAAACTGCACGAGTTCCAGTTGTTGGTCAGAATTATGAATATATTTACTGTCTATGGGTTGCAGGAAGTTTCAAAGGAAAATGAATTTGAAAAGAATTATTGGGATATGCGATAAACGATGCAAAACAGAAGGAAATGAGTGGAGTTTGCACTCTGGTTTCCAAAAAGAAAAAGCCTTTTCTTGGTGAAAAGAAATTCTTTGAACATTTTTGATTTAAAGTGGTAGATAGTATAGCTGATTACGAATTGTTAGCATTAGAGTTTGATAAATCTGATACTCCAAAATTCAATGATAATGCTAGGAAAATGAAGATTGATAATCAGGATTTTACTATCTATTATAGTAATGAGTGTCCTTATGTAGAATATGCGATGAAAGAATTGTCAGATTACGCTAAAGAAAAAAATATTAAACTGAATTTTATCAAAATTGATACTTTGGAAAAGGCAAAAAATGTACCATGTATTTTCAATAATTGGGCGAATTTTTATAAGTGAGAATTCATTTCAAATACGGTATTAAATGCAAATGCTTTTGAGAAATTATTGAAGTAAAAAAATCTGGATCATAATGCTTATTGTGGTAATAATAGGCTTAGTTTTTGTGTTATTTTTATGATTAAGAAGAAATAAATCAGAACGAAATTTTGCGATAATTCCACATTTTATGCTAAATAACAAAAAAGTAGATCAGTTTTATAATTTTCTGAGTAATGAATATTGAAAGCCTGATAAAATCATTTTAATTTCTCCAAATCATTTTCATACCCAAGAAAAGGATATTAAAACTATATGCAAGAATTCGCTAATAAATTATAAATCTGAAACCATGAATCTATCAGCTAAACTTAATGATTTATGAGTTAAATGTGATGAAGAAAACGAGATTTTTAATCCACGATGAAATGGATTGCAAATAAACGAACATGGAATTGGAGAACATTTTCAATGGATAAATAAATATTTTCCAGATACTGAAATAATTCCACTTATTTCTCCATGTTTTCAGATATCTACCGTGAAGGAAATTTTACCACTGATTAGGAGTCTGAATTGAAATATTTTGGTTATTGCTTCGGTTGATTTTGCTCATTATCAAAATGAAGAACAAACATTGCAACACGACCAGAAATCCATAGAAACATTAAAAAGTATGACATTAAATGAATCAGACTTTTTAGATTCGATCGATGCAGACTGCCCTGCTTGCCTATATTTACTGCAGAATCTAGCAAGTCAAAACTGAAAAACAGCTGAATTACGATATCGTGATAGTTCTTCAACTATTTTAGGAAAAGATATGTGAGCAGAAAATACTTCAAGAATTTTTATGTGGTATAAATAATTTGATTTATGTCATTCTGAGCATTAACTCGCCAAACTAATTTGAGCAACAAATCTTAGGTATTCTACTGTCATCTTGAGCGTAGCGAAAGATCCAGGAGCCATGATATATAGTGGATTCTTCATTTCGCTATCGCTTCATTCAGAATGACATCACATTCTTCTCCAGTATTATGATACCTTCAAAATGACAAAGTAAACATTTATCTGATAGAATAAAGACTATGCCAAAAAAATCAGAATTCAAATCTTCAAAAGTTCAGTGATGGAAAAAGAATACAACCTCGTTATATAAACAGAATTCTCTGATTTTTTGCTCTGTTGTTTTATTGATTTGTGCAATTGGAGTTTGGTTCGTGGATATTTTCGCTCAATGAATGAAAGATTTATTCCTTTCATATTCTCATTTACAAGAGCAGATCCAACAGAAAAAAAATCCTAGATTAGGAGAAACAATCTTGACATGAAATTCTTTTGAAGATATTCAGATTTCTTTCTATACAAAGCCAACTTACATCGTTGCATGATGAGATGTGATGCTCAGCAGAAATATTGGTTATTTCGCAAAAAAACAGTGATATGACCGTATTTTCAAGGAATGAAACTATAATCCTTTGTCAGAATTTCAGAATTGTAAATCTGATAACTGTTTGTTGTTTTTGAATTTAGAAAGTTTATTTGCCGACCCAGACCACGATATTCAAATGTGAGGATTTGATTTTCGCTCTAATCCAAAAAATGTCGAAACATTGTTACAATATCGCCAAGATAAACCACTATTATTAGCGTTACCTAACAATCATTTCATTAACTGATGATTTCAGTGATTAACTATGACAAAAGAAGTATTAAAAGAAAACAATATTTATTCAGTATGAGCATGATTTACTCAAGAAGAAAGTAGGGAAATATTTACATGGGAAAACAACCGAATAAAGTTTTGTTTATGAGCCTATTCATATGAATGATGATCTGCAAAAGTTCGTTGATGAATCGTTTATTGGAATGAGATAAATGAAAATAAAATCAAAGAAGACATACAAAAAATGGAAGATTTAGAATGTGATGTGAAAATTATTTCATTACATCGATGAGCAGAATATCGTTTTTCTCCAAATAACTGGCAAAGAAATTTAGCACATAGCTTGATGGATTCATGAGCTGATTTGATTTTGGGAGGTCATTCACATATTCCGGGAGAATTCGAAATGTACAACTGAAAATATATTTTCTATTCTTTAGGAAATTTCATTTTCGATCAATGATGGTGAAAACGTGCAACTTGAGCTGAATTTAATTACTTTTATGATGAAGATTTAAATAGAAATACAGTCCCAACTTACATTTCTATGCTAATTGGATTAAAATTTGAAAGAAATCTGATGAGATGAGTGGATATAAAATTGGATCAAATTGGGTTTAGTTCTACGACTGATGGACTATTTGATAAGATTTCTGATGGAACTAGGGATAACTTGTTGGAGAAAATTAATAAAACTGAATTTTGATTATAGATGTGGATAGTACTAATCGAATAAATATTTTTCAGGCAAAGATATAAATAAATCTATTCCTCAATCATTTGTAAATTGATGATCTACTCACTCTAAAACTTCTATTTTAGCATTTATTATTTGCGATAATAATGGATTAAATTGATAATCCGTATCTTTGTTTCATTGAACAATAGTTATTCATCATTTAAAGGAAAGTAATGCTGTTTTTAATTTTTCAAAATCAACTCTTAACACAGGATTAACTAATAATATTTTTTCAATTTCAGAATATTTATATGAAAACCTTCAAACGAAATGTCATCATGCTGAGAATCCCATAACGAATGATTTATATTTTTCAAATCAGATATATTTCATTTTCTCATTAACAAAATTAATAGCAGAATCAAAAAATAATTCTGGATCATCTCGAGAAATTCAAGGATTTTCAACTACAAAAACATTAACTCAATATTTTTTTACTAATCATGAAGCAATAGTAACATATTTATTTTCGTATCCTTTTGCTGTTCCTCATTTACCTACAATTATAATTACAGCTTTATTTGTATTTCATTTATAAAAATCTACTCCAACTTCATAACCTAATGGAGAATTTTCGGGAATTTCCATTCATTCTGTATCTGTAGGTAATTCAAAATATAATTCTTCAAGCATGTTTAATTTCATTCGGTATAAAGTTTTTCAGCAATATTGCAAATTAATCATTTACTTGCTAATCAATCTTTTCGTTCTTGAGGAATGCTATCATAGCCATAATATGCTCATGCGAGATATCAATAGATACATGCTGTTGTATCTGCATCTCATCATAAATTAATAACCTTTTCCATTCATTCTTCAAAAGATTCAGAATTATAGAATCACCATAAAACAGTTTCTAATGTCTCAACTACATATCCACTAGGTTTGATGTCTTCTCTTTCTTTTCATGCATAATATCATTCAAAAATTGGTTTTAACACTTTTGGAACTATATGCTCTTTCCAATAATTTTTTACTGGAGAATAATAAGGCATCAATAAATCTTTTTTACGAACTCAACCCATTGCCCCAATTATTAGTCATGTATAATAAACACAAGAAGCTATACATAAATCTGTATGATGGGTTGATTTACTACTTTCTCAAGCATAGAATAAAGCTTTTTCTGGATTATTATAATAGAATACGGGAACTGGTCATATTCTCATTAACGATCAATTTCAATCCATATATTCTCATGAAAGATCAGTTTCCCATGGTTTATCAGTAAAAGCTCATTCTTTATACATTTCATAATAATACATCATCTTCGAAACTTGAACTCATTCTCATTCAGGGAAATCTCTTAATCACATATATCATGTTTTATGTCGTTTAAGATAGTTCTCTAATTGATCTTCAATATCGAATCATTTACATCTAACTAAAGAATCTGCTAGGAGTAAAGCCATAGCTGTATCATCAGTTCGTTCTCATTCTTTTAATGCTTCATTACTATGATATTTACGATCGCTTCGTTCAAATGAATCCATATGTAAAAATTCAAAAGGTGCTCAAAGAGCATCTCATACAGCTCAACCAAACATAACTCATAAGGATTTATCATAATTCTTATCAAAAAATTCTACCATAACCAATAAAATTCAAATAAAATACTGAAATCCAATATAAGGATTTTTTTGGGATTACAATAAAAAATAGACAAAAAACGATAACTAAAAGTTAGATGAAAATGTTTCAAAATCTCTTGATTTATAAAAATTTTATGAAAAACAAAAAATGAGAACTGGCAAATTCTCACATTTTTTAAAAAATTGCGTTGCGAAGTTTAATCACGAATCGTTATTTTACAATAGAAAATTTTAATATTTTGCCAACCAATAGTTATCGGATTTTGTATAAAAATCTATTGCAAATATTAAAAATCCAATATATTATGATATTAGATATTTTAATTCTTACCTTAATTTATAGATGGTTGATACTGATAAATTCTTAGAGCAATATTGGATTTATAAGAATTACATTGAGAATCCAAAGGATAAGGATGAAGAAGAAAGACAAGAATTGATTGAACAAATAATGGATGAATATTGAGTAGATGAAGATGAAGCAGAAGAAATTTTAGATTCTATGTAAAAGTAAAAATGGTTGAAACTAAAAATTGATACTGAAAAGAATTTTATTCTGATGGAAGTCTATGTTTTGAATGAGAATATGAAAATTGAGCATGGAAGAAATGAAGATGGTATAATCCATCGTGAATTATATATGATTGAGAATTTAATTCTGAACAGTTACAACATTGAAAGTGAAAATGGATTTATGAAGGAATTCTTTATTATGAATGAGAATTTAAGAATTGAAATATACATGGTAAATGAAAGTTATACGATGAAAATTGAGTTTTAGCTTATGAGTGAGATTTCTTTGAATCAAGAAGAGAATGACATGGTAAATATTATGAAGATTGAAAATTAATTTATGAATGAGAACGAAAAGACTGAATTCCATTAACTCCTCGAGAATGATACAATCAAGAGAAAGAAGATAAGAGATATGAAGACGATTTATGTTGAAGATTCTGGGGAATGTGAACTGCCCTATTAGAGCATAGAAAAGGTACTATTTGATTATGATAAAATTTATATATTTTGTTTTATATAATCATGTTTGATCAAAATTTCTTTGAATGCTATTGAATCTTTCTATGATGATTTATAATATATGAGATAATTTCGTGATGAATTAAGGATGCTAGTCGAAAAGAAATAATTTGAGGATCTCTTGTATTCACGCTAATACGGTTTATAATAATGAGTATATTATATTTTATATTTTGAAGTAAGATTTTTGATCCAGAGAAGACAGCTGGATTTGCAGCATTTACCGTAATATTTATGTTATTACAAGATTCATTTGATAATAATAAAAAATAAATTTTATTCATACCTTTTTATGGATTTAATGAAAAATTATATCACAGTTCAAGAAGTAATAGATATCTATAAAATTTCACAGACTATTGTGGACACGATTTTGAAAAAATATAAAATTGATACTTTTAAACGTAAGAAATGATTGTTGATTAATTTTAAAGATTTTCATAAAGCCTATACTTCAGCTTATAATCCTTCTTTATTTTCTGATCTAGATAAAAAAGTTAAAGAAACTCCTAGAAAACCTGAAGAAGTCGAAAAACTATTAAAATTTGGAGATGCTGATTGATTATTCGCTAGAAGTTTTACTAAACCATGTAAAAACGCTATCAGTAATAAAACGATCGATCAAAAAAATCTACTACTCTAAATATTTTAAAATTATTAAAATATTTCTAAAATAATGGAAATAATTATATAAATAATATTTAATGTATATAATTTATAACTAATAAATCTTAATCCTTAAATTTCCTATTGAATTTTTAAAAATTTTGTGTATATATAGATCGTCAACAAAAATATTTATTATTTATTGTAAGGACGATGGATAGTCTAATTAATGCACTAAATCTTCTTAAAAATGATTGAAAGAAGATGTCATGAGATATAGGAATCTCAATTAAAACATTAAATGACTTTTTGTCTTGAAACTCTTCAGAAAAAACTAAGAAATTAGTTATCTCTTACTTAAGACAGAAACAAGATGCACTAAATGCTCATATGGAACAATTCGATAATTGAACCATACAAACTGAAAAGATTGATTTAATAAATAAAAATCAGGATTTGGAAATAATTGATGCATATTACAAAAGCACCTCCGTTTGAACAAATGCTAAAGTTATTTGCTACATTTTAAAAAATAAAAATGAGATATCTTGTAACAAATGCGTTGTAAAAAAGTGAAGTATTTGCCATAATAAAAAAATGAATGACCTACATAAAAATATGAAAAAGCTTTATTCAAGGAATCTCCCATTAAAAATTAACAAAAACTGATATTATTATTTTGATCAAGATTATGAATTTTCAGCTGTATCTAATGCAATGTCTGTATTAACGTGATGAAGAAGAGATTGATGGACTGATCTGTTAGTAGAATGAACGAATAAAACATTAAAAGAATATACTTGATATACTCCTATTACAAGAAATAAGATAAAAGGTTATAAAATTGAAAATAAAATAACTCATAAAACAACTCATGAATTGAGTTCAAATAGAACTCCATCAAAAGAATTAAGAAATTTTGCAATTAAGTATTTAAAATATTTTGGTATAGAAGGTAATTCGGCATTAATACTAACTGTAGAAGCTCTAAAACTTGCATGATGAAAGGGTAATTTATCGATAGATATTTATCCATATATATTAAAATATTATCCTGAAGAAGCAGAAGAACATTTAAAATACGATAATTGATTCCAATGATGGATTATTGCAAATATACATAGATATACTAGATGATTTAAAACATTTGGATGAAATGAAGCTTTTATTACAGAGTGAAAAGGTACTTGAACATTCTCATTATTACATGTTGAGTTATAAAGAATAAACAATATCTATAAAAAATTTATAAGCATTATTATAAATCAAAACTGAAAATAGCAACACAAAATCTTTGATAATATCTTTGATGAAAACAAAAAGACTTTCTTATTATTTTCACAAATCCAGTAGAATTCTCGTTGGATAATAATTTGTATATTTACCAACATGTCTCGTTTCTAATAAATTAAAATCTTTTAATCATAAAAGATCTAATTTTGCTGTATTTTTAGATACTTTAAATTGATTTTGATATACACTATTATTTGTATATTTCTCCGGATTCTCAATAAAATAACTAATTAATGATAGTTGCCTTTCATTCAAGGTTTTACCATATATTGAAGTAATAATATTCTGTATATTTTTATGATTTTCTTTCTGATTTATAATAAAATCTTTGTATTCTTTAAATGCCTGTTTAGTCTTCTGAGCTATATAAACAAGGAAAAATGTTAAATCATGATTTTCTTGTTCTGAATATACAAATGCTGTACTGTATTGTTTTTTTGAAGTATTTATAGCTCTTGATATTGGGATATAAGTAAAATCTTTATATCAGTTTTTGTTTAGATATCGATAAAAAATAGCTCTAGCAGTTCTTCAATTTCAATCACAGAATGGATGTAGGTATCATATCCAGAAATGTAATATTGTGGCTTTTATGAATGGATGTATAAAAGTACCATCTTTATCATTAGCAAAGTCTATTAATTTTTTAATTTCTTCCTTCATAATACCTACTCTCGGAGGTCTATGATATATTTCTCAAGTAACTCCATTCATTACTACAATATTATCTTCATCTGTTCTATATCTTCAACTTTTTCATTCATCTTCAAGGGTATTTTGTGTTACTATTCCTTGTAAATCTAATAACAATCTTTCGGATAATGCTAAATCTTTAACCTCGTTTGTTATAAATAACATAGCTTTATAATTATTTACAATCATTATTTCATGTTTGTTTTTTGGTTCTCTATTTCTCATTATAATCTCTTTCGCTTGATTTGCTGTTGTTTGAGCTCATTCAATTTGAGATGATGATATAGCTTCCTCTATTATTCATTCCTGAGATAAATAGTTCTTTTCACTTTGAGAAAAATTTAAATCTGACTGTAATTCAATTCATTTACGATCTAAATCAGATAATAACTTTTGAACAAAAGGTGGAATATTCATAGTAAAATATTCTCAACTCATACTTTTAACTGGTGTAGCATTTCCCTTTCTTAAATAAGAAATAAGAAAATATAATTCTTCTGGCGAATTAAATTCTGAAGGTATTTCCATATATTTTAATTTTTCCCAAGGATAATATTCTTCATCTATATATTTGCCAAGATTATATTTCTTATATAATTCATCTACATTATTTCTCAAATTTTCCTTTCTTTCATCAGAAATCATCGAGAAATCAGGGAGTTTAATCCTATACATACTGATTAGATTAAAAGTAAACTACTGTAAAATAGTCTATTTTTTTATAAAACATAGTCAATAGAAAAAAATTGACCCTGAATTGACCCTATTATCTATTTAAATAACTTAACCACCAATTTCCATAAACAATATTATGGAATCAAAACTGAAAATAGCAATACAAAATCTCTTCATTTTTTTGACAAAAAAGGCGTTTTGGATTATACTTGAATGAAGAGATTTTTATTCTTGCAAAAATAAAAAATGTGATTTAACGTTTCTGAATACCAAAATCAAGTAATCAGAGAAATTGAAAAAAAACTAGAAAAAGCAAATAAACTTTATTTAGAAGTCGTTGGAAACTGTATCGATCAGTCAGCTTTTTCTAATATAATTTCTGGATTCCCTGCTGATATGTGGAAAAGAACTTTCGCAAACTTCAAATATGATATGGAAATTTTCTTCTGTGTGAGAGCTGAAGATATTCTAGATGAGGATAAGGAGTGGGCAGGATGAAAAGAATTCAAAGATTTTTTGATGCTATATTTGAAAAAAATAGAAAATCAATACTGAACAAAACCACACGTTGTGATTAACTGAATCGATGTAGAAAATATGTACGATTTGATTTTCAGTTTTGAAACTTACTTTCAGAAGCAGTGATACAGAGTTTGGGAAAAATATAAAGTTAGAGCCTACGAAACTCCAATGTCTCGCCTATTAAGCGAAGATGGATTTGGAAATGATGATCACATTCCTACAAGTAAAAAGCTGATTTTAGTCTGTGGATTGACTCCAGAATCTGGGAAATTAACTACAGCCGCTGCTCAGATTTATCAAGATAAAGAAATCTGAATCGAATCAGATTATGCAAAACTTGATCCAATTCCTGATTATAGTGAGGATAAAAATTCTGCAAGAAATATAGCCGCTCAAGTTTTAGATATCTGTGCTTTGCATGAATACGATTTAGACGATATTATTGCAAATCGTAACGTAATAGAAAAATCTGAAGAAAAATTCAAGTTTCTGAAGAAATTCGATGAATCTCTAAATATTTCCGTTCCAGAAAAAATTGAAGATTTCACAGTTGGTAAGATTGAAATTGATGGAGATATTTCAAATAATGTTTCTAAATTTCTTCAAGAAAAAATCGAAAAAGCTGACTCTCCTACTTTTCAAGAGAAGTTAGTTTCATTTAAGGATTTCCTAAATTAATCAATTTAAATAACTAAACCTTGAACAATGGTTATGGATAGCCAAAAAGAACAGCAAGTAAAGAATTACATCAATGAGAATGAACAGTCTCAATGATTTTGATGATTAGTGGATGTTGTGGAGGATCTAATGTGACTCAAAGAAGAAACTGAATCATGAGTTGAGAATTGACCTGAAAAGTGATTTTTATCAAAATGGTTAAAAAATGATGAAGCTATGCTTGCTTATGCCGAATTAGTTATGAAAGTTGAAGAATTAAATTTTTGAGAAAGAGTTAAGCAAAAATTATTAGAATTAAAATTATCTATTACCTGTCCGTACTTTGATGATTTTAAAGATTTTTTGCAAGAACTGAAACGTTGAACAAACACTTCTGCAACTCAAACATCTGAGAATGGCGGAACTGCAACTTCTGATAGAACTGCCTCTGAAACTACTAATGAATCTACAGAAACATCAACACATAATTTTTGTGGGACAAATATAAGAAATATTAAATCTGAACCTTTTGAAAAAAATAGCCAAACATGAGTGACTTGGTGTTCTAAAACTGCTCGTAACAACTGAAAGAATTTCTGAATAATTTTGCCTTCATGAAATGCTTATGATGCTTGAGAACGTCCGTGAAGGGATTCTATTCAAACTATTCCCGCCAATAAAATCAATGGAAAACCTAGCAAAAAATGGGATAGAATCGCAGATTCTACTTTCAGAAATATTAGTCGTGGTAACTATGCTGATATTTATGTGAGTTCTAAATCCAATTATGGTCATAGGGCTGCTGCATTCAAAGATAATACATGACAATGGTATGTATTGGATCCTTATGTAAGAGTAAAATGAATCTTGGATAATTCACCCAAGAAATTGGAAGATTATTTAACTGAAAGAAAGATTCTAAAAGCACACATCTACGAATCAAAACGATATTTACCAGAAGGTCATGAAGTAGTAAATAATCCCAAAGTTGAAAATGCTGTTCAATGGGCTATCAGTATTGCTGAAGACAATTGCCATGGATATGAATGGTGATGAAAATGAAAAAACTGACAATACGATTGTTCTGGATTGGTCACAAATGCATTCAAACAAGCCTGATTTAATGTGCCAGTTTCTTGAACTGCAACTATGAGAGAAAATTTTACTAGAGCATGATTTGAATGGATATCTCCTTATGATGCATCAAAATTACAAAGGTGAGATATCGTATTAAAAGATAAATGAAAAGACTGAGAAAGACATACTGAAATTTATACTGGAAACTGAAAATTTGTATGAGCTCGTTCAAATAAAGATTGAAGAGCTGGAGATAGTAGTGGAAATGAGATAGCAGAAACTAGTGCAAATTGGCTAAAAACTTTTGGATGGAATGGAATATTGAGATATAGATGATAAATATATAATTTAAAAAATAGCAGATTTAACTGCTATTTTTTGTTATTTTATTATTTTTTCAAAGCTTCATAATTATTTTTTGATGCTTTACCATAAGTCTGAGCTTTTCAATATTTATAAATATCAAATTTATATTTATCCTCATTCCATTTTTTTAGAGCCTTTGCATCTACTGGCATATGATGACACATTGCAATTAATTGAGTCATATTATCTCTAAATCTTTCTTTATTATTTTTATTATAATTCATTAAAGCCTTAGCCTGATTGTCACTCAACTTTTTTACTGCTGAATTAAGATTATATAATGCAAACATATAAGCTGCTTTAGTCTGATCCTGCCATGTTTTCAAATCAATTACAGATCATGGAATCCTTTTTTCTTGTGATAAATATTTATTAACTACACTAGCTCATCTTACATCTCAAGGAGTATCATGTAATGCATACTCAGTGAACTGATATAATCAATATGATGTTTTTCAATCGTAAATAGCGGGAATATTAGACAAATAATTTACTCCTGAATTTTGTAATAAAAGATCAAAAAGTTGCTTATTAAATTCTCAGTTTTCTTTATTTTCACATAATTCCGTCATAGCATAAGCTACGATACATTCTCATGTAATGTCTTCTCTGATAGCATTAAACAAATCTAATTTTGAACCTTCCAATCATCATGTATAATCTTTTGTATCTAATTTAAGATTATTTACGAGGTGGTTGCTCTGATTTATAAACTCTTTTAATCCCATTGTCTCTTTTTTTTCATTTCAATCAGTATACGGCTTTACTACGAATAAATAAGTTGCATCTATCGGATATTTTATTCTAAAATTTTCAATTTCTTCTGGAGACATACCTGAAACATTGATTGTGTCCAGATTATTTATATTTTTTGTTGATTGACCGTATTTTCTTATCTTTTCTGACCACAAATTATGTAAAGATTCTGCTGGATTTAGTGCTAGTGTATCTCATATAGCCAGTTCTCACGAATTCTCTAAATTTCATCATAAATATCGACGAGTTAACGGCGCATTTGTAGTTATTGGTTTTCTTTTTAAATCATCATATCACTGCGTTGGAATTAACATAATAACGTTTGAATCTCATGTTCATTGTTCGTTATGCTGAATTTCCTTTTGAGGTCCTTTTCCTTCATTTATATATTGAACTGCTTCAGTTCATCAATATCTCAATAAAGCTAAGACTATAGATGACTTCATTATATTATTCCTGAGAAATTTTCCAATCTTTGAGCTGCTACTCTTTCATTTTCCCTTATTTTTTTCTTCTATTTTTTCTCAAATTGCCTTATCTCATGCATCTATTATATGATATCATGCTGCGATCCCATGACCAACTGCCTTACCTCATCATTGTATCGCTTCTTTTACTCATGAACCAGCTTCCCTACCCTTAATCTTAACTTTTTGAATATGAGTTCTCGCCTTATCTGAATGTAATTTTTTAGCTTTTCAGTGCTTTTTCTTTTCCCCTTCAGATATTCATTCTTCGTTTTTTCTATATTCAGCAATCTTTGAAGATCAAGCTTCGTATCAGGCACCTAATGTATATCATAATGCTCCAGCTGTATTTTTTATTACTTTTCGACTTCATTTTCAAAATTGTTCTCATCATTCTTTTGCTTTTCTTCATTGTTCTTTTGCTCTGTCTAGAGCATCTTGTTTTGTAGTCATTTTAACTTCAATAAAAACCATAAAACCTATACAAATTATATTCATAATTCTGAATTTTTGCAAATTTTTAGGTAGAATTTCAATAATTATTTGATTTTAATCTGAATTAAATTATTCTATACATCATAAATTTATTATTAAAAATGAAAATGACTAAAATACGGGATAAAATTCTGATTTATTTGAAAGGTATGCTGATGTGAGCATGTGACGTAATCCCATGAGTGAGTGGATGAACAATTGCAGTAATTACATGAATCTATGAAAGGTTAATACAATCTATCAAAAGTATAGTTCCAAATTTAAAGAACTTCTTTACATGAAGGCGAAAGACTTTTTGGAAAAATATTGATGGAACTTTCTTGTTTTGTTTAATACTGTGAATTTGAACTAGTTTTCTATTACTTGCAAACATAATTACAAATGCGATGAGTAACTACCCTATTTTAATTTGGTCTTTCTTTTTTTGATTAATACTTATTTCTTCTATATTTTTAGGAAAAAAAGTTAAGCGAGATTGGAAGTCCATAGCTTGTTTAATCGTATTTTGAATATTAGCTTTTTTTATTACTGCACCAACAAATACTCCTTTAGCTATTACAGAAACATGGCGATGGACATTTATCTGTGGAGCTATCGCTATTTGTGCTATGATATTACCTTGAATATCAGGTAGCTTTATGCTAGTACTTCTATGAATGTATGAAACCATGATGATAGCTGTAAAAAATTTAGATATTGTACCTATATTAATATTCTTAGCCTGAGCAGTTATTGGTATTGTATTATTTTCTAACATATTATCTTGGTTATTTAAAAAATTCAAAATGGCTACATTAGCATCGTTAACTTGATTTATGTTATGATCATTAAATAGAATCTGGCCATGGAAAGAGACTTTAGATGCTGATTCGTGAGTTTGAAGAAATATTTTGCCAAATCAATATGAAGCTATTACATGAGATAGTAACCAAATTTTATGAGCGATTGTTTGCTTTTTAGTTTGAATTTGAATCGTATTATTAATTGAATATTTATGAAAAAAATTAATAAATAAATAGTTTTTATATTCTTTTTCTATAATGGAAACACTTTCAACATATCCTGAAACATATGAAATTATTAGTAGACCTGAGGAAACACTTTCAACATATCCTGAAGGATATAAAATTATTCATCATATTCATCCTGAGGAAACATATACACTTATGGATAACTGTGGTGGTTATGGTAGTCATATTAATTGTGCTCCCGATTGAATTCATAGTAATGTGTTAAGACTTATTATTGTGTATCTGTGAATAGTAGCAATAATTTCTTTTTTTGTAACATTATGATTCTACTTGATTTATAAGCATAAGGATGATGAACATCCACGAAAACATGCAATAAAAAGGAGCTGGCCATGGTGGATTGTCTTGCCTTTTATTGTACTATGAATTTTGATTTTATTTGGTTATTAAATAATCAACCAAGGCTTAAATAAAATTATAATTGAAAACCAAAGCTGAAACATTAAAATTTAAATCAGATTTATAAATTAGATTAATTTTATGATTATCTGAAACGAACAAGCAGTACAAACACTAAAAAAATACATTAACAATGTAATAGAAACCTGAAAATGAACTCAGTTTTTTTTGTTAGTCTGACCAAATTGAATCTGAAAAATATCACATGCAAAAGAAATAATTGAAGAAATACTTTGAACCTATATGTATAGCGATTGTCTATTTGTCCAAGATTATGAGCCATTTACGTGAAAATTTCATACAATCCCAGTCGAAATTAAAGATGAAACGAAAAGATTTATTGAATTTCCAGATGAAACTCAGCATGAAAATTATTGAGTCAGAGAAATGAATGAATGGCTTTTGAATTCAAGTTTTTCATGAAAGAGGTTTCTCTTGATTGAAAACATTCAAAGAATGTCCAATAGCGCCATAAATGCATTTCTCAAATCTGCAGAAGAGCCTCTTGTTGGTAGATTTATAATCGCGACAGTTCCTCATATTTCTATGGTTCTGGATACGATTCGTTCTCGCTGTATAACTATTCCATTCAACACATTGACAAACGATGAAATGCAAAAATTTGCAGATGAAAATCAGATTTTTATGGATGATAAACAGCTTCAAACTGTGATGATTGCTATGGCAATGTGAAAACCATGATTTTTGAAAAATATTGCAGAAAAAGTTCAACAAAATGAAGATTTATGAGAAAATTTAAAAAAGCTGACTACATGATTACTCTCTGATAGCAAACCAAAGTGAGAATTATATCAATCTTTGAAACAAATAGCAGAACAATGATTATTGAATGACTTTTTAGAATGACGGATTGCATACTGTACAAATAACTGAGATTCTGGGCAAGCTGAATGCCGAATTAAAATGAAAAAATATCTACAATCTAATGTAAATCAGGATTCAGTATTGTTATATGGATTGATGAAATAATTATTGTATCGAAAATATTTGTAATGCAAAATTTGACAATATTTTTTTATTGAATATAATCTATATATTTATATGTAGAGTTTTTTATGTCACCTGAGAACAAAGAAAGAGATTATGATTCTAGCCTTGAAAATGAGAGAGATAATTTTCACAAAGAACTTGATTTTCTTAAATCTAATATTACACATTTACCTGATGCTCTTCGTGTAGCTCCACATGTAATGCCATTAAATATACCCATTAAGAAAACTGAAGTTTCGGGAAAATTTTTATGAGAAGAAAGATGAGCCGCTCCATGAGAAAAATTTCCTTACAGAGTCGGTCTAGAACTTGGATATTTAAATATGCATAGAAAATTATCTAACGAAGATTACAATAAATTATTCTCTGGTTTTGTTGATGTAAGGCAATGATTTTTTGGAGATTGCTATCTTGTATCAACCATAAAGAGCTTAGCTAGGTCTAGATACTTTGATACATTAATGATGACATCTATTCAAAAAAATTCTGATTGATCTTATGATTTGTTCTTACCTCTTTGACAACCTGATTGAAAAAAGCTTCATATATCAAAAGAAGAGCTAAGCTTAGCTAAAATCAAATGATCTGATGGTTATAAAATACTTGAAGTTTGATTTGCCAAAGAGGCTCTAACTAGAAAAAATTGATCTTTACTGTACCCTGAAGACATGCCAGATGTAAAATTAACTGAAGAATCTATGGACCAAATAATTTGATGAAATTCGTATCATGCATTGGCAATTTTATTGTGATATTCTAATATTAAAAGGCAAGCAGTATCTAATAAACCAGAAAGAAAAAAATTAATTATCAATGTACTTAAAAAATTTAATCCAAAAAATTTAAATCTGATTCTTGTTTCTTCAAAAAGAAGACCTAACTGAGTGCCTAGTACTCAAAAAACATATACGATTGATGGCCAAAAAATGTATTATCATCATGCCTATTCTTTATATTCGATAGAGAAAACTGGAGAAACTATCTCTTCTGTAACATTAGAGGATCCAGCCAACAATAAAAGGAAAATTACTTTATCATTTTTATGATTTATGTGAGCTTTTTCACAGCTAACAACCTGCTCCCCAAAGCCTTGATTTTTATCTATGTTTTAATTGATTTCATTTTCTTTTCTCTGATACATAATTTCTGGATTTAAATTTACTGGACATGATTTAGCATCAAATATTGATTTAAATTCAGATTTTTCATTTTTTGATGTATCTATCGCCTGAATCTCTGCATTTCAAAGGATATTCTGCAAATGAGCAAATCCATTAATCAACAACGGAGCAGAAACTAATCCAAGCTGTTTAATCACCCAGAGCAAGAAAGATAAATCATCGAGAGCTTCTTGCTGAGTAGCTTCTTCTTTATATTTTTTCCATGGTTCAGCCTTTGAAATATATTCGTTAGCAGCCTGCACCAAACGATACCAATCTTCCACAAAAGCTTTAGTATTTGCATTTTCTAGGTAAGCTTTTTCTATTACTTCATTACTTCGCTCCCCTTCAATGATTGAAAGTAAAGGAAATTCTGAAAGCCCTTCTTTGAAATCATTCCATCTATTTTGGTCAAATTTTCACTCAGTTATTCAATATTTCTTTCATAGATTTGAAACTCTATTCACGAGATTTCCCCATCATCCAATCAGCATTTTTTCCCATGTTCAGTTGAATCTCTCCCAAGAAAAATCTCAATCAGAACCTAATGGCACATCATTTAATAAGTAGAATACTAAAGCATCTCTATCATAATCACGAGAAACTTGAATTGGATCTACCACATTTCCTAGAGATTTACTCATTTTTTGTCCATCAACTGTCAGATATCATGTTACGAATTCTTTGTTTGGTAAACGGTTATCAGTTGCTTCAAGCATTGCTGGCCAATATGTTGCATGAAATTTCACGATATCTTTTCAAAGGATATGGAGAATATATGTATCGTTATCCCAGAATTTCCCGTTTTCTCCGTTTCTATAACAAACTGTGATATAATTGAATAATGCATCAAACCAAACATATGTAACTTGCTCTGAATCCCATGGTAATGGAATTCATATTCAATTATGTTTATTTTCTCTACTGATTGAAAAATTCTCTAATCCTGATTTAACAAAAGCTTTTACTTCATTAAATCTTGTTTCTGGCGCAACAAATGTTGGATTATTTTTCCATAAAGTTTCAAATAAATCTGAATATTTTTTAAGGTTGAAGAACCAATTCTTTTCTGATATCTTCTCTGGTTTAGTTAAATGATCAGGACATAATCAATCAGCGTTTAAATCTCTTTCATTTTTAAAAGCTTCACATCATACACAGTATAATCATTCATATGATCACAAAATAACATCTTTTTTAGATTCATCTACTTCAGACTCTGACTGACTATGAACCCTATTCAACATCTTTTGTACAAACTCTTTATGATCTTCTGATGTTGTTCTAATAAAATCTGTATATGAAATTTGTAATTCTTTCCATATTTCAACCGATCAAGCAGCAATCTCATCTAAAAAAGTTTTAACATCTTTTCATTCCGATGCGGCTTTATCAACCATTTTTTGACCATTTTCATCTACTCATGTAGAAAATTTTACATCATATCACATAAGTCTATATCGTCTAGCATATAAGTCAGCTATAAAAGAACTATTAGCATGTCAGATATGAGGTAATCAGTTTGCATAGTAAATTGGCGTAGTTACATAGAATTTCTTTTGTTGCATCAATAATTAATTCAAAATAAATCCGTATTGTAGAATAGTGTTTATAATTATAAATTCAAGAAAAGCTTATAATAAAATGCGGAATAGTGCAACTACTAGTCCGCATTAGATGATAGGAATACTAACTTTCGAAATTCGAGGTTCGAAACTCAGAAGCTACCATCATGTAGAACAAGGCTTGATCTGTATAATAATCTTGCAATGTATCTTTTTGACATTTAAAGAAATGGTAACACACCAATTCCTTGATTCTCTTTATCACAATTGGATTTTTTTCTTTCTTCTCAATGTAATCAAGAGTCCTATTAATCCCCTCATAATAAACAGTAATCGATTCCTTCGTCGGATTTTCCCTAAACGTGAAGATCATTGGTTCATAATCATCTGAGCTTTCCATAAAGCTCTGTGTATATTTTTGATCTTCAACACGACAACCCAAGAATTCATCGTCTTCACACTGCCCTGATACATTAAGATCACAGTCGTCAAGCTGACAATAAGGCAAGTTTAATAAGAACAAAGAGATTGCTTGTTCTAATCCTCCGAGGTTTGCATTAATAATTGCAGTCTCCCTTTTTGCAACTTCATGACAAACTTGAAAGTACTCAACAAGCTTTGAAAAACAATTGTTCTCATTTACAGAACACTGAATTAATCGTAGTTCTTCAACCTTCCTTTGAAAAAAACTCATAACAGACTGGCTCATAAGACTTTTAAATTATTAATTCCTTTTCTGGTTTATAACCACTTTTACATAGCCTATCAATAATAAGCTTTTCCTTAGTTAATGGCAGACTTCTCAAAAAGAGTTTACCATCAGATTTACGAGATCTACGACCATTATCTTTACATTTGGTCGGAGTCCATTCACTTGCTCTGACTAAAATAGATTTCTCCTCGCTATTATTTTTATGAAGGATTCTAAAATAGCCAGCATCCAAGTCATCAGCCCATGTCACCATAATCCATGGACTTACATTGAAATTAATATAATCTTCTCTCATTTTATTTATTTTTTCTTTTTTATTTCGATATATTATATATAAATATTTTATTGAATATATCAATACGTACTACATGTAGATTTATTGATTGCATTTAAAATATGAAAAGATATGTTAAATACAGCTTTACAAATTCATATACCATATATGAGAGAAAAATCTACATTTTCTTCTAAAAAAATATCAAAACATAGAAATACTAAAAATCTAACAACATCAAAAAAGTCACCAAACAAAAATGGAAACAGAAAAGCTGATGAAATTTTTAGTAATCAAGAAATAAAACAAGACTTACAATCATTTTATGATAATGAAGCCAAAAAATACGCAGAAACCCGTAAAAAATTTTGGCACGAGGAGAAAGCAATTCTGGATGCAATTACTCCCCTATTCGGTAATGTCATTTCGAACGAATGTGAGAAATCCACTGGGCAGATGGAATGTGATACACATATGGATCCTCACGCCTCATTTCATTCGGCTCAGGATGAGAATACACACATGGATTCTTCGGCTAAAGCCTCAGAATGACAATTTAGAAAGCTCAGAGTATTAGAATTCGGATGCTGAAGTGGTAGATTTGCAACATTGTTAAATCAACAGTTTCCTGGACAGTTTGATTATGTATGAATCGATTTATCTGATGAACTACTCTCTTATGCAGGCCAAGATAATCCAAATTTAACATTCTTCCAATGAGATATAACTAAATTAATTAAAATTTTTGAACAGGAATCCTTTGATTTGATAATTTGAACATCAAGTTTCCAGCACATTCCAACAAATAAGGAGCGTTCATTTTTGATGAAAAACTTCTATCGTCTATTGTGTTATGATGGGATGTTATTAATGACTAACCGATCTATGTCTTCGTGGTTCATCAAGAAGAATCGAAAAGCAGTTTTAAAAGCCAGAATTTTATCATGGATAAAATTTGATAGCTGAAGTGCTCGTGATTTATTAGTGCCACGAACTGATAATGAATGAAAAGTATACCAAAGATTCTATCACTTTTTCTCACTAAAAGAATTAGAGAAACTGACCACATTCGCGGGATTGACCGTAAAAACCAATACTTTCATTGATGGTGATGGAAACTTTGCCGATAACGAAAAAACATCTCGCTCCTCATTACTCGTAGCAACTAAAAGTCCAATCATAAACTAGCCTAATAAAAATACGCCCATATATTTGACAAATTTAACTTTTTATGTAAAATATGCTGTATACATATTTTATTTTTTATAAACATAACATGAGAAAATTTTTTGGACTACTATGACGAGGAATTATCTTAGCCTTTTCTATCTTTTCTTTTACGTCGGCTTATACGCAAGAAGAAATCAATGCCTACAACTGGGCATACAAAAATGGTTTGACTACTCAGCCAACTATCGAAGCAGCAAATTTAAATTGAAAATTAACTAGGCAAGAATTATCAAAAATGCTTACAAATTATATCGAGAATGTTGCATGAGTAAAACAGACTTCTAATTCTTCTTGCTATTTTACAGATGAAGATAAAATCACTCCAAATCTTAAACCCTACACAAAAAAAATCTGCTCATACAAAATTATGTGAAGCAATTGAGAAGATTTCAGACCAACTAGTAAAGTAACAAGAGCTGAGCTAGGGACCACAATTTCAAGAATGCTCTGGGGAGATAGATACAATGTAAACTGAAAAGACTTCTATATATATCATCTAAATGCATTAAAGGATAATGGAATTATGAACAATCTTGATAATCCTACTAAATCACTAGCTAGGAGATGAGATACGTTCATAATGTTCAAAAGACTTGCAGATAAATTCGGTTCAGAAATCGACTTAAATGGTTCATCCTATATAAGCTCTGATTGGAGTGATTCCTCTGATGTATCACTATTTGGTGAAAATAAAAAAGTAGTATATACATGACAAGATGGAACTAAATATTATTATGATGAAGATTTCCTAAAAATGTTGAAAAAACTAGCAGATAAACAAAGAGAATCTGATTTATCTAAATATCTGGAGATTGAACTTGATTATTCAAAGGATGCGGACAGTCTAGTGGGATTTATGGATGATGATGAAAAGTTAGCTGAGCTTTTATGAATTGATTTGGACGAATTTGATACTGAAGATATGAGTGAAAAAGGGCAACAAAAAATTATCAGCCAACTAAAAAAATGATTTGACAAATTAAATACACAAATTGAACAAACTAATACTCAGTACCTCAAAGATTTAAAAAATGTCGTTGAGAATATAAAGAATGATAAATTCTGACTGAAAGATAAATACGAAAAGACTGAATCATATGTTGAAAAATCTACTGAAATGTCGTCCACCTACTTTGAAACGATATCTATGATTCTAGAAAGTCAGTTAAATCCAGATACTGCTGATGAAGAAGAATTGATGGCTGCGGCATTTGGACTATTCTGATTATCTTTTATTCTTCAATGAATGGAAGCAACGTATACCAATTATCAACAAGAGTGGTGAACTAATGCTATTAATGTTTTCCTGTGAAAATCTAATTCAGTACAAATAGATTGATGGTGAGAATCAAATATGGTAAATTCTGAAGAGCGAGAACAGTCTCAAAAATCCTCAAGAGATGTAGCTCGTAAAAATGATTTAGCACAGATTCAAACTGCAATTATTACCTCGCAGCAAGATTACTGAATGTGGCCATGAGTAAATGAATATAATTTAGCAAACTGAGTAGCAACTGGAGCAACACAATGAATGAGAATTAGTGAAATATCAAATAATCTTTATAAAGCGTGAATGTCTTCAATACCATGAGATCCAAATGGCTCAAGCGTAGTTTACTGATTATGAGAAAAATATAATACAAAAGCCAATGCAAAGAAAAATTGAGCTGAATGAGATTATTTGTATGTTGTTTCCACAAGAAATGGAGTAAAAAATGCTGGATTTACATTGATGGCCAAAACAGAAACTGAGGAAAGGTCAAACCGAGTTGTATGTAAAAATGGTCAATGATTAGATAAATGATATATCAAAAATGATACAGACTTAAAAGAGGTAAAACCATGTTATACAGTCACAAAATGAAATACATGTTCTGCTAGTGCTTGTACGTATACTGACGAAGAAGAATTGAGGTATATCTTAATATACTAATCTATAATAATGAAGCCAACGAAACCAGTAAGATTAATACCCTACTGGTTTTTTATATTTTCTTGCAATTGGAAAAAATAACTTTACATTCAATGCAGACTTTTATAAATTATTACATATAAAATGCTGATTACGATGTGATGAAAAGCCTGAAGTGGAAAATGAACTGTTTCCAAGCTCTTAGCAAAAGAACTATGATATGAAATCGTCTCAATCTGAGATATGAAAAGAAAATTAGCAGCAGAAATGTGAATAAACATAATAGAATTCAACAAAATGTGAGATGACCCAGAGAAATCTGCTGAATTTGATTTAAAATATGAGGAATATCAAAAAAGTCTCAAATTATCTGATAATATAATACTCGACTCTCGTCTATGATTTTATGCTCAACCTCATGCCTTTAAAATATTACTGGATGTAGATGAAGAAGTCGCTTGAGAAAGAATTTTTAAAGCTGAAAGAGATACGGATAAACATGCGACCAAAAAACATGCGGTTGAGGAGGTTAAAGAAAGGAATTCAAGTGATGAAGCTCGTTATCAAAAATTGTACAATGTAAACCTCTGGGATCCAAATAACTATAATCTAGTAATCGACACAAGCGAGCGTTCTCCTGAAGAAGTCTTGCAAATAATTTTGGATGAATTTAAAGCTTACAAATGGAAAAAGTGAATAGCAGAAACTGATGAAGAAAAAAAAGAACTTAGGAAAGCTAAAAGGAGAATAAAACTTATTAAGAATATTGCCCTATTATTAGCTCTGATTTTGATTACTTTTCGATGGCTATTTACCATAATGAATGAAAGAAAAAAAGCTGAAATAAGAGAAAGTAATGAGACTCAGCAAATCATAGAAAATATGGAATAATAAATTAGTATGATATAGATTAAAATTTTCTAAATACGATATTTCACCAGCATTCTTTCGTTGTATAATGATTTTAGATATTAAACAAAAGCCTCCTCTCGAATCGAGATGGAGGCATTTCATGTGCCAATCAAGCTAGTACAGTGCGGTAACACGTTTGTCTATATAATGACTAACAGATGCTATGCCGATTGGTTCGACGCACGAAACGTGTTTGCTTATATAAAAATAGATTCAAAAGTCAATAATGATTTTTGAAAAAGCTCCCCGCAAACGGGGAGCTAGCAAGCCTTCCATGGATGTTTAATGTTTAACCTTATATATTCTATTTTATTATGAACAAGATGGCGAATGATGGAGTTGGAAGGACTTACATATTTTGTATTGTAAAAATTAATCGTATAAAGTCAACACTTTTTCTCAACGATAAAGCCTCCTCTAAAAAGAGGAGGCTTGGACCAAATTGTTATGTAACACAATATGGCATATATAGTGATCCACTATGAGGACCAATTAGTATTATAGCAATGGTAAAATATAAAGCAAGTTATTTTGGAAAAAAATCCTCCATCCAAGGAGGATCCTTTTTTTATTCCATTTTAACCGATAATTTTTGAAGTGGTTGTTTAATTGCCACCTTATTCTTAGCACGAACGAATAATGCCAATTTAATAATTTTACGAACCTGAGCAATCTCTTCCATCAAATCTGAAGAGATATATAATTCTGAAGCAAAAGGCCAATAAGTTAGATGAATTGGATCAACCTTTTCTGTAGAGAACTCTGCTAAATTCTGCCATAATTTTTCTGTAATAAATGGCAAGAATGGTGCTAACATTCTTAAGTAAGTTTTTAACACTGTATATAACGTTGAATATGCTGCATCCTTATCTTCATCCATTCCATTGGCCCAGAATCTCCTTCTAGAACGACGTAACCACCAATTAGTAAGTTTATCTAAGAATTCAAGTGTTGTTTTTATTGCATCATCCAATGCATATTTTTGAAGAAGTTCATCTTCCTTGATTAGTGTTTGATGCAATTCAGATAATAACCAAGCATCCAAATCGTTTTTAATTTGATATGTAACTAATGGAAGAATTACTCATTTTTCTATAGATTTTTCAGTTCATGAAATAGATTTCCAAATGTTTGCTATATTATTATTTGATGTAAGAATCAATACACGTTTTGATTCAAGTCATTTAACTAAATCAAAATAATTTAAAAAGTCTGATTTTTTAATTTCTATTTCTTTAGTTTTTGGAGTATATTTTTCAATTAATGATTTAGCTGTTTCTCATTTAACCTCATCTGAAACTAATATTATATCAGGATTTGTACGAACCAAATTTTCAACCAAAAATTTATCATTCTCAGAAATTTCAGTATCTTCACGCATTGCAAAGAATTGATTTCAATAACTCTTCCGCTGATCAATTTTAGCATAAGTTTCAAAGAAATTATATACGTTTTGAAGTGGAAGGATATAATCCTTGAATGACTGCTCTACTCATTTTTCACTAAATCTCATAGGTTCAGCACGAACTACAGGCGCACTTAACACATAAATTCTATATGCATCTCATCACCATTGTTCTATTAATCCACGAGGATCTGGATAGTTTTTTAAACTTTTTGACATTTTTTTTCAGTCTTCCGCTAGCACTAATCAGTTTACTATGATATTATTAGCAGCATTATTTCATTTAATAGCATGATTCAAAATATGTAACGAACGGAACCATCATCTAGTCTGATCCAGTCATTCAGCAATAAAATCTGCAGTATAATTCTGATTCTCTTTTTCTTTTTGTCCAATATAATGATCCTGTCCAAATGGCATAGCTCAAGATTCAAACCAGCAATCCATTACTTCTGGAATTCTCTTGTAAGTTTTTCCATCTCTCATTCCCCAATATGAATCTACATATGGTTTATGTAAATCTACTTCAGTACTTCTCGCATTATCCCAATAATGAACATTTATTACTCAATTTCTTGGATAATATTTTGCTTTATCTCTTGCGTAAATAAGTGGTCTAAATGTAGATCTCATTCACCAAATTGGATCTCCATGAGAAATTACAACTACAGTCTTTGTAGCAAACTTCTCAGCTAATTTACGAACCATCATCTGAGTTCTATTCACCATTTGATCCACTGACTCATCTCATGGAAACAATGGAGAATCTGTTGGATGCTTTACATGCAATCCTGCTTCTTCATCTTTTCATTGGAGTGAAATTTGCAAAAATTCAGTGGCACGAAAATCTCCCCAAACTCCATATCAAAGGTCGTATAATGTTTCGTTTTCTGGACTCTGAAGATATTCAATAATCTGATTTGAATCTCGTAATTCTCTAAATTTTGCTTGAAAATCTTCATATTTAGTTCTGATTGCACTGACTTCATCTGCTGTAAACCAATCGTTCAATGTTGGTAAAGCCGTTTCCCAAACCCTATCCATCGGAGAAAGAATCAATATTTTATCTGAATCTGACTTTAAATCATGTAATTGATCTCTAGCATTTTCGGATTGTTTTATTCATTCTTCGATTAAGTGAGCCAATTCTCCACGAGAATCCTGTTTACGGCTCAAATTACAATCAGTTCTTCCGTGACGAATGAATATAAATTTAGTCAGATTTTTAGATCATGAACGAGTGAGTTGATACATTTCTTCTAGTGTAGAAAGAGAGAATGTATCCAACGGATCATCTACATTTGCCCAAATTGGCAATGGACTTCACCAGTATCTGTTTCTAGCGACATTCCAATCTGGAGCTTGCTTTAATCAATTTACGAATCTATTTGAAACACTTTCTGGTATAAATCTAATCTTCTCAGCATCACCGATTGTAGCAGCATTCATCTGTTGCTCTTTGATGAACCATGATGACATGGCTTTTGAAATAAGTGGTGTATGACATCTCCAACAGTGAGGATAGGAGTGAGTAATAGATTCAGATTTAATCAATTTCTTTTCAGCCTTTAGACGGTCTATAATTTCTTTATTCACTGTAAGCACACTTTGTCATTGATAATCAGGAACTTGATCATCGAATTCTCCGTATTCATTTACAGCTATAAACAACCAATCCAAAGCTTTATCTGCTCAGAATAAATCAGCGACTACTTCGAAGTCCTCCTGTCAAAATGTTGGAGCAATATGTACGATACCAGTTCAGTCTTCAGTACTTACATAATCTCAAGGTATTATCTGGAAATATCTATCTTTATATTCAGTAGGAAGTTTAGAATTATTGATATATTCAAATAATGGGATGTAGAATGTTCATACTAATTTTGAACCCTTTACTTTATTTACCAAAATATAGTCTTCTGGATTTTTGTAGAATTTTCTGAGTAAAGCATCTGCCAAAATATAGTATTCATGGCTCTCTTTATCATAAACCATACTATAGTGAATTTCTGGTCATACTGCCAAGAAACTATTTGATGGTAATGTCCAAGGAGTAGTAGTCCATGCTAATGCATAAACTGGAGCATCTGCCTGAATTTTTGACCATATTTCGTTGTGAGCTATATACAAATCATAGAACTGACTAATAATTTCTTGTGGATCATCCATCACAGTTCCATCAATAACCACCTCCATTCAGATTTCATTTTCACTTTCTTTTATTTCAGCCCATTGAAGTTGGGTAATTTTATCTGGTTCCATGATTTTAGGTTCTCCTTCAATTTCAGCTTCTACGTATATTAAATTTCGTATATTTCAATTTAGCAATTCTTTGAATTCTCCCAAGATTTTACAACTCTGTGTTTCCACATCTAATTCTTCTTTGATTTCTTTAGCTAC